>Ga0209239_1000011_pt1 | contig 117657 bp, 118 predicted proteins | sample GraSoi013_2_20cm_FD_185824 | JGI IMG/M metagenome (GOLD analysis project Ga0209239, IMG submission 185824) | Grasslands soil microbial communities from the Angelo Coastal Reserve, California, USA - Sample 10_02_2013_2_20cm (SPAdes) (version 2) | ecosystem: Environmental > Terrestrial > Soil >...
CAGTCTCGCCGTCGCCGGGTTTAACATTTGAAGAGTTCCGGGAACTTGTTGGGAAGCTAAAAGACATGTCCGAGACTTTGGCGGGAGAACTGGCTACTCATGCGGGGAGCAAGAAAGCGGAAAAGCTGTAGAGAGAGTGTCACGATCTATCTGTCGCAATTGTAGGGTTCTGGGGTCAAGGAGCCTAAGTCGTCGGACCTTACCTACAACCCATTGAGTTCGAACCACTAACGTGATCTGACAGGTCCGGATTTTATCTCGAGAGTCGCTGTATCTCCTTTCCGTCTCTTGATGGAACGATCTGGACTTGAGCCTTCGAAAATTCGTGGTCAAACTCTCGGTGTTGCTTGAACCAGTCCAAGAATATGGCTAGGGCGCCCACTTCGCTCATGGGTTGGTTGGTGACTGATATGTTCCAATCGGCGAGTTTGAAGATCTCTGCCGGCATCTTTTCAGACCCGACGACTATGAGAAGATCCATGTCGGCCTCCCGGATTTCTGGCAGTATTTTCGGTAGCGGTAGCCCGTAGGCTGTCAGATGGACTATTCGTCCTCCCGCGGTTCTCCAGTCCCGGATAGCCTGTTTCCATGGTTTTCCGCTTTGGACCTCGAAGGGTCCCCCGAACCTGTTCGTCACGTCTCGGATTGTGGATTCCACAACCTTGTCCTCTTGGTCTGCAATGATGACTCCGTCAGCCCCAAGCGCTCGGGCGGTGAGGCAAACGTGGGTGGTCACTCGTGAGTCTCTGAAGACCCGGTGGCCTATCCGGAGAATGAATATTCTCGCCAATGGTGGCGAACTGGTTGGTTAGGGCACTAGATTAAATTGGAGAAGAGCACAATATAGGGTGTATCGAGGGTTATCAGAGATTATGGGGAACCATCACGATGATCTTGCTCGTTTGGCCAGCTTCTTTGGAGGAGAGGAAGCTATCAACGTGGTCAAAGCGCTAGCCCAGGCTGGGACCACCACCGATGATGTTATCGCGACCCAGGCTAACGTACGGCTGAACACCGCCCGTAAGGTTCTCTACAAGCTCTACGACCATGCCCTAGTGACATGCCAACGGTCGAGGGATGAGAAGACTGGATGGTTCATCTATCACTGGAAGCTGCAACCAGACCAGCTAGACGCGTTCGTCCGAAGCAGGAAGAAGAAGGCTCTAGAGACCTTGCGGACACGGCTAGAGTTTGAGAAGGGTCATAGCTTCTTCATGTGTAAAGAATGCTTGAACGTGCGGGTGACGTTTGAAGACGCGATGGAGTCCGCTTTCCGATGTAGCGGCTGTAACGGTCAGATGGTAAGTGATGATAACCGTAAGACGATACAGTTGCTTGAGGACCTTTCGCGCAAACTGGAGTCGGAGCTCTCTGACCGTCCCGCTGCCTTCGTCACCGAAAAGATCTGATCCACAGAGAAAGGATGGTCTTGGCTGAGGGTTGGCAGAGAGCCACCCTTGCCGAGAAGATTCCTGAACCAGTTCTGAACCGGGGACCCAAGCCAGTCTGGAATGTTCTCTCGAGAGAGGCTCAAGGTCTAAAGGTCGACTGGGAGATCGCGGCCCCACAGGAATGGCTGCAGATCCGGGCTAGGGGAGATGATGCTGAGACATTTGTCAATCTTCTAAGGGAAAAGTTCGGAGAAGCACCAGTTCTCCGTTCGAAGGTGGAGCGCTGGGACGTTCGCAAAGGATTCCTCACTGGATCAGGAAGGGTAGGCTTCGGCGTCTACGTAGACATGGGAATTCTCGAGCCTGCGCGTAAAGATGCGCTCTACCCTCTGCACAGAATGAGGGCTCAACTATCAGATGGCGAGTCGCATTCTTCCCGGGAGATTATGCAGGGGAATGGCTTGGCTGATTATTTTCCAGTCGACGTGATTGTTACAGAGCTTCAGGGAGAGAACGTAACTGTCGAGCTAGCTGACGGGACCCGAGATCAGCTTCTATGGTGGAATAAACTGCTCTTCGACCGGGTAATTGCTGTTGGCATCGATAGAGACTATGCGGAGAAAGTTGTGCAGTCTGCAAATCTTGGACTTGACGTTATCAAGATCGAGACGCTCTCTCTCTTGGTACAGTGTCTGGTCTGCAAGCTTGACACGGACGCCCCCGGAGTCATCGCAAAGATCGGGAATCGGCTCAGAGGAGTTGGATTGACCGCTTTCAAAACTCCCGCGAAAAGGCTTCTCGTGTAGAACATAATAGTGAAAATTAGATAGCCTTGTTTTCCGCTAGTTTCTTGATTGATGCCTTCGAATAGCCCAGTTCTTGAAGCACTTTTCGCGTATCTTGGCCCAACCTCGGGGCCGGATTCGAGAAGCCCTTATGGTCTTTGATGAATCGTATCGGTGAAACTAGTTCTGGGATATCAGATCTAGTGGATTTGAACAGACCCCGATTTTTGATCTGCGGATCTCTCACCATCTCTGCGATCTTGTAGACTGGGGCTGATGGAACTCCGTTCTCATTCAGCGCTCTGCTCCAGTACGCTGTAGTGTTCTTTCGTAGTCGTCCAGCCAACATCGGGATCAGCTTTGCCCTGTTGCGTACTCGATCGGGATTGGTACTGAACCGTTTCTCCTCTGATAATCTCTCAAATCCGAGAGTGCGACACAGCGCTTGCCATTGCGAGTCATTACCCACAGCTATGACGAGTTCCTTGTCTTTGCATTTGAAGGCTTGATAGGGAACAATGCTAGGGTGGGCTGAACCCATTCTCCTGGGTTCTTTCCCAGTCGCGAAATAGTAGGTTGCCAGATAGCTCAGCCAGGAAACGATCGAGTCGTAGAGTGAGATGTCGATGTACTCTCCTCTTCCAGTCACTAGTCGCCGGGAGAGACATGCGAGAATTGCCGTTGATGCGTAGTGACCTGCTGCGATGTCTGCAACAGGAATACTTACTCTGACGGATGGACGACCTTCCTCGCCAGTGGTGCTCATGATCCCGCTCATCGCGAACGCGACGATATCGTAGCCGGGTCGGTCGCGGTAGGGACCTGTCTGTCCAAATCCTGAGATGGAGCAGTATACGAGGGCCTTGTTCAGTCGTCGGAGTCTCGCGTAGTCGAGATTGTACTGAGTTAGCGAGCCAGGACGGAAACTCTCGACCAGAATATCGGAATCTTGTACGAGTTGCCGGATTATTTTCTGGGCTGCCGTAGTCTTGAGGTCGAGTGTGATGCTCTTCTTTCCACGGTTGAGGCTGAGAAAATAATGGCTTAGACCCTTGACGAAAGGGGGCCCCCAGGAGCGGGTCTCGTCGCCGTACCCGGGTTTCTCGACTTTGATGACCTCGGCCCCTAGGTCTGAAAGTATCATGGTGCAGAAGGGTCCCGCGAAGTCCTTGGTCAGGTCGATGACTCGTAGACCCTTGAGTGGCTGAGCCATGCGCTTATCTCAGGCCCCAGCCAAATTAATGCCTAGCTTGACCAGTCGCGAGGCCGTCGCCGTCCAAGAGAAGCCCTTGGCAGAGGTCTTGGTCGAGGGCGAATTGTCGCCATTTGAGGATGAAGCTCTTTATCGGATATTGCGAAGGACTTTCAGGGTAGAGCATCCATCATATGCCGAACTTTCGGACGAGGATTTGGCCACTCGAGTCAACGTGACGTTCCATTATCCCTATGTCACGGCGATTTTTACAAATGTTCTGAGGGAAAACTGGCGTGAGCTCAAGGAGCTACTTAGACAGGTCAGATATCGGAGAGGAAGAGCGGGCGCCGCGGTTACGTTCACATTCGTAGGGGAGAAGAATAGGCTGGTTTTCAGATCCGGAGTTCTTGAGGAGAAAGAGTTGAGTTCTGCCTTGGACCAGATCGGACATCTTACCGGGATTCTGGGTCAGATGCTACGTCCCGAGACGATGGAGAAGCCGCTGGAGCTAGTCGAGGCAAAGTACGACATGAGGTCTGATAGATGGCACGAGTTCAAAGGATTCGGCTCATCTGATCCGACCGAGAGTTATGTTTTTGACGAATCAAGCTTCCGCTGGGTACGGTCGTAAAGTAGAGAGACATGAGTGACGAGTTTCTTCCTCGCGCCCACTCGAAAAGGTTGGGGGAGCTGGAACGTTCCAACTGGAGGAGCCTGAGGGACGGACGGAACTTTGATCGGATAGACCCGGCGATCAGAGAGATTGTCTCGTTGCTGAACAAGAAGGGGTACCGGACGTTTTCATCATGCAGCGGGGGACATCCGACAAATCCTAGATGGAAGATTAACCGTCACGAGAGCGGATACCTCGCATTCTCTCCACCGTCAAATGTGGCCTTCACGCTCTATCTTGGGGTTCGAAAGAAGAATAAAGATTTCACGGTTGAAGCGCAGGCAGTTATCGATGACGGAGATGGGGGGGATAGGGAGACCATGTGCACTCGATTCTACTGGCAACTGTCGGACAGGAAAAAGCACAAGCTAGAGCATTACGGTAGGCTCTTCGCGCAGATGAAAGGCATTGTCGAGGATCTTCCAAGAGAGCCAGGCAACGGAAATGACGTCCTTGCTGGTCTCCTTGGTAAGGAAAATCTTCGGACCGGTCTGAGGATTGTGAGAAGGCAAATGAGACGATTCACGAGCAACTAGTGTAATGGTTCTTTGCCGACTAGAAAAAGAGGGGGGCGGGACCGAGCCGGTTTTACATTGCGGGTGTTTGTTGCAACGTGGGTGTCGATGCTATGTCTGATATCTTCCGGATAATTTCCTTCTCTACGTGTGTTGTCCAGAGCATCTCTGGCACGTCGACTGCGAGGAACAACGCCGATATCAGAAGGGCCTCGACCGCGGCTACCGCAATGTTCTGTATCCACTTTCCGATTCCTATGTGTATGGTGAAGTCGTTTGGCTGTCCTGAAATCATTATGGTGAAGGCTCTGTCAGCGGTTATGATGTCGCGTAGGATGCCTGCCTTCTGGGCTTGAATGATTGTTCCTAGGGGAGCGCCTTTCAATTGCGTCTTGTAGCCATCTGTCTGGAGCTGTTGCACGATCTGGTTAGACAGCTCGTCCAAGTTCCAATTCTTGCTTTGGAATCGCAGAGTTTTCTCAGCTACCATTGATTTTTGCCGAGCGAACTCGGTAGAATGCTTGATTTACACTTTTTCCTAGACGTTGCCTCGCTCTACGTCATGTTATGGATCAAACGAAACATGTGAGCGGGACGGACTTAAAGCTCAGACTGCTCGTTGGGATCGCACGATGGATCTATGACCGGGGCGACATCGCTCTCAGCGGACTACAAGGCTCCAGGTGGAAAACTTCTTCGAATCCGTCTTAGAGAAACGAGCGATCGGATAGACTCTGTAGAAATATCCGGAGACTTCTTCCTGATTCCTGAAGACAGCTTGCCTAAGCTTGAGAAGATGCTAGAGGATGTCCCGTTGAAGGAGAAGGAGCTGAAGCTTCTTGTGGATCGTTTCTTCCGAGGAACCAGCGCACACGCCCTCGGGGTAGCCCCAGATGATTTTGTCAGAGCGATACTCGCGGCCAAGTCTGGAGGCTCAGGGTCCTGACGGAGACTTGGAGACTAGTAGATGTGGAGTACCGGGACGATCCGTTCATGAACATGAGCGTGGAGGAGGCTATTCCACGAGCGGTGGGAGAGGGTGAGGCTCCGAACACTGTTCGTTTCTGGCATAACTCAAACACGGTAGTTCTGGGATGTTTCCAGTCTGCAGCGCTCGAGGTCAATTTCGATGCGTGTAAGGAGACCGGGACGACGGTGGTTAGGCGTTTTACCGGGGGCGGGGCCGTCTATCATGATGTTGGCAATCTGAACTATGCAATCTCATTGAAGAGAGGACATCCACTGGTCCCTGACGTGGATCTTCAACTAGTCTTTCAGAAACTCTCAGAGGGTGCTGTCAAAGGATTACGGAGCCTCGGGGTAAACGCCGAGTTTCAGCCAATCAACGATATTCAGGTTGAAGGGAAGAAACTCTCTGGTGCTGCTGGAAGTATACGATGGGGAGCCGTCTTCCATCATGGCTGCATCTTGGTGGCTTCTGACCTGGCGATTCTCGGAAGGGTCTTGAACGTGCCTCAGGTGAAGCTGGCCGCTCGGCACGTGGCCAGTGTTCAGAAGAGAGTGACGACGGTTCGTGATGAGTTGGGGGAGAATGTGACCACGAGGGATGTAAGGGACAGGATAGTGTGGGGGATAGAGAACTCGTACAGTGTAAGATTGGAAGAGGGAACATTGACGAAGAGTGAGCTGTCGACTGCTAAGGAGCTTTATGACACAAAGTACAGCAAGTCCGCGTGGAACTTGGAGAAATGATCTTGAACAGCTTTGACAGGGTCATGTCTCGACTGGGACGCAGTAAGAAAAATTAAACCGAAAAGTAGTAGAAATAGTTGGGTCGCTTTTTCTATCCCACTATCTCAATGCGTTGCATGAGCGGCCTGTCGTTACGGCTGACGGAAATACGATCGTTCCTTCTCCCAGCCAGCCAGTTCGTAGCCTGGCCGGTACTCTTCCTTCTGACTTCAGCAATCTCTCATCAACCTGCATACTTCCTGGCGCTACTCCTCGTTCTTGCCGCCGACCTCATAGACAAGTCTCCAAGAAACAGAGGACTCTTTCGAGACCTGGTTGCCGGAGGAGCGACAACGGTACTAGCCATATTCCTCAACGATCTAGACGCTGTCGCCATCGGCGTGATTGTTGCCGCGGCCGCAACATCCCGTCTCGTCCAGAAACTAAACTAGAAGACCCGTTCTTATCGCTCACTTCACTGCATGTTGTGAAGGTAACTTTCTTCAACTACATTTTGGCACCCGGTCTGACGTCAAGCTATGCCAATAGTCAAGGTCTTGATGTATAGTGGTCGAACTCAACAGCAGAAGGACGATCTAGCTAGGGCCATCACTGACGCGGTCGAGAATATCGCTAAGGCTCCGAGGGATCAGACCATCGTGGTCTTCCAGGAAGTTGCAAAAGAACACTACTACATCGGAGCAAAGAGAGCATCCTAGCACTCGCGAAACAACTCCCGCACACTTCTTCTGAAGGAGAAGGCCTACAAGTACAAGCCTTGGAGCCGGCCTGAGCCATCTTCGGAGCTACAAATTGCAGTACAAGTACACTGTTCTGACCAACACGACTATCGGGGCTTTCATGTCCCAGCTGGACGGCAACATCGTCCTCATCGCTCTCCCAACAATTACTCGGAGCCTCAACGCTTCAGCTTTCGAAGCTCTCTGGGTCCTGATGGGCTACATCCTCATGACCGCGGTTCTGCTCTTGGCTTTCGGCCGGTTGGCAGACATGTACGGCAAAGTTAGGCTCTACAATCTTGGTTTCGCTATCTTCACCATAGGCTCAGGCCTATGTAGCCTCTCGATCAGCGGCGGAATGCTGGTCTTCTTCCGTCTCGTCCAGGGAGTAGGGGCAGCCCTCATCTGGGCCAACAACGCGGCAATTCTGACAGACGCTTTTCCTCCCAATGAGCGGGGACGAGCTATCGGCGTCAACCTAGTCGCAGGGATCAGCGGCTCCGTCATCGGGCTGATTTTGGGCGGGATTCTCACAGTTGCCCTGGGCTGGCAGTCTATCTTCTGGATCAACCTTCCAATAGGCGCCTTTGCAACTTTCTGGGCTTACAAGAAACTGCGAGAACTAGGCACGGTCCATCATGAGAGGATAGATCTGCCGGGCAACATCCTGTTTGCTGGCGGGCTAACCGCGTTTCTCGTCGGGCTAACCCTTGGTGCGCTGTCAGGATACACTGCAGTTGACGTGGCCATGATGGGCGCGGGATTGTTGATGCTCGCGGGCTTCGCCTATGTGGAATTGCATACCCGTATCCCACTTATGGACTTGACACTGTTCAAGATCCGAGCCTTCACCGCAGGCATACTCAGCAACTTCCTAGCCTCGATAGCCCGGAGCGGCGTTTCGCTCGTCCTCACGATATTCTTCCAGGGAGCACTACTCTACGACGCGTTCAAAGCTGGGGTCGCCTTGATACCCTTCGCGGTAGCGTTCGTCAGCCTTGGACCCCTGAGCGGCTACCTCTCAGACAAATATGGAGCTCGAGGCTTCACAACCGCCGGTCTCTCAATCTCGACCGTCGGCCTTGTGGGTCTGAGCTTTATCCCGGCCGATGTCTCCTACACGGTTCTTGCAATCTTCATGGTCCTTGTAGGAGCCGGGGGAGGGATGTTCGTTGCGCCCAACATGAGTTCTATCATGACCTCAGCGCCGGTGACGAGGAGGGGTGTGGCTTCGGGGATGTCTGCTACTCTCGTGACTACCGGAGCTCTCCTCAGCCTATCAGTCTCCTTCGCCGTCCTAGCAACGAGCATACCATTGAATGTCTTGCAGGCCGTCTTCGCAGGGATACCTCTGCCTTCAGGGGCGCCGAGCGTAGACCTCTTCATCGGGCCAATGCACACGATCTTCATCATAATGGCAGCGATGAGTCTGATAGCGGTCGTCCCTTCAGCTCTAAGAGGTCAGGCAGCCGGAATAGTCATCGACCAGAGACTCGAGGCCCGTGAACAAGTGGCATGAAATGGATTATGAGAACACTGGGTTGCCTGCATTTCTCAACCATTAATTAAGCGACTAGGTGATCTTGACTCATGGTCCTAGTCGCTAAGGACATCGTAGAGAAAGACTTCCTCTCCCTGCCGAGAAACATGAGTGCCCTCGAAGCTGCTCGTCAGATGAAAGCTAGGAGCCATGGTTTTGTAATAATCGCACCAGGAGGCGGCGACCCGGAGGGCATTGTTACAGAATGGGACTTTCTAGCGAAGATTGTGGCGGAAGGAATGGACCCTACCGGGGTGAAGCTGGGGGACATAATGACCAGCAACCTAGTTTCGGTCGATGCGAATGAGGGCATAGACCAGGTGGCCCAGATAATGACTCAGAAAGGAATACGACGGGTCCTCGTCATCTCAGATCACAAGGTTCTCGGAATAATAACCGCGAAGACCATGCTATCGAGGCTGAAGGAGTATATCGACCGCGTCTCCTCCCAGATAGCCCGATTGCAATCGCCAATGTACTAGGGGTCTTGTTACTCGCGCCACTGGCGCTCGTGTTGCGCGACCCAGACCGCTTTGATGAAGTCCTTGTACCCGCTTGTTATCTCGACATAGGCGCGCTCCACGTCCCCCATGTTCGGAATGAGTTGTTTGAGATCCTCCGGGAGGTCGGTCTCTTTCTGAGGTCGGTGAAAGAGCCCTTTGAACCTTCCAAGTTGCGCGGCGACCTTGTCGGTCCAGTCTTCTTTCCCAAGAATGCGCTCGAATAATGCTTTGAGGTCAACCTCTTCTGCTACGTCCGGTTCGAGGGCGAAAATATCCTCGGCCAGTCTGTGAGCATGCTTCTCGACGTCTTCAGCCACATCATGCCAGGTGAACTTCATGGATGCTCCCTTTCTATCTCAGCCCTCGGCCCCGTTCGTGTGGACGTCGCATCTCGGGATCCAGTAGAGGGATTCAATCCATCCATCAGCTGTTCTCGAATCTCAAGGAACCCAGGTCTAGTATTGTAAACGTCGAGGAAAACAATGTTGTTACTCAGCACGGCACTGTCAACTCTTCGGTTGCTTTTTTGGTGATAGCTTCGGTCCCCTCTAACTGTAATGTTCAAGGACTGACTGATCATCACATTAGGAGGCCGTCGTATGAGCCTGTCACCATGGGATGAGGGGAGTGACTCCGACCACGCGACAGGTCTAACCTGGGATCTCTGGTTAGCTGGCCACCATAAAATCCCTGCCTGGGCAACGGGCCAAGCTACCACGCTACAGGCGTGAGTGGGCGGTTGAGGTTCGACCGTTCACTGCCGAAAAGAGACTACTCGTCTCTGAGGCGCAAGGGCTCTCAGGTGAAGCAGTGAAGGGGAACCCGACGACGACGGTAATCCCCGGAGTCGATGAGAGCAAGCCGAGCCTTCGAGCAATCGAAGACTTGACAGAACCCTCAGCACTAGTGAGGTCTCTCATCAGAGAGTATCCTCGAAGCAACATTTTAACTGAGGATTCGACATTCTATCATCTCGGGGCTGACTATTGCCTACACCGCTTCAGCACAGCAGAGAGGATCTGGTAGCGGAGGTCACGAGGCTCAAGCGCGAGCGAAACGCCGTCATACTATCACACAACTACCAGGTGCCCGAGGTTCAGGACATCGCAGATTACGTTGGCGACTCTCTCGGACTGTCCCAAGCCGCGGCTCGGACCGAGGCGGATGTGATAGTGTTTTGCGGGGTCCATTTCATGGCCGAGACCGCATCAATAATCTCTCCTCAGAAGAAGGTGCTACTCCCAGACCTTGGAGCAGGCTGCTCCCTAGCTGCAACCATTGACGCTGACAAGTTACGGGCTTGGAAGAAGGAGCATCCAAACGCCGTCGTCGTCTCCTACGTTAACACGACGGCCGAGGTGAAGGCCGAGAGCGACTACGCCTGCACCTCAGGCAACGCCGTAAGGGTGGTGAACAGTATTCCGCGGGATCGCGAGATTCTCTTCCTGCCGGACATGTTTCTCGGGGCCTATGTTATGGAGAAGACCCAGCGTAAGATGGAGGTCTGGCCCGGCGAGTGTCATGTCCACGCGGGCATTACTCCGGACGTCATCAATCAGAAGCTTGCGGAGCATAGTGATGCGGAATTCTTGGTCCACCCAGAGTGCGGGTGCGTCACACAATTCCTGTACTTCTCCGAGAAGGGCGACTTCAACCTTCCGATGACACAGATCTACTCGACAGAAGGAATGGTCCGCCACGCCCGACAATCGCCATCAAACAAGTTCCTGGTAGCTACTGAGACGGGTATTCTTCATCGGATGAAGAAGGAGAATCCTGACAAGACATTCTTGCCGGTCAAAGATGATGCTGTCTGTCAGTACATGAAGACCATAACCTTGGAGAAGGTCTACAGGTCGCTGAGGGACATGGTGTACGAAGTCAAAGTTCCGATAGAGACCGCTGACAGAGCCAGACTCTCTATCGAGAGAATGCTTCAGCTAGCTTAGGCCAAAAGGCCGTTAGAGTTGTGCCGTAATCGATCCGGGTCGGGTCGTAGGTTTCACTGAAGGCTCGGCTCCTCGATGAGAAGACTCGGGCGTATCTAGAGAGAATTGGTCATCATGGGTCGGCTCGGCCAAGCCTTGATAGTTTGGGTATGCTTCACGAGAAGCACCTGCTCTCTGTACCGTTTGAGAATCTTGACATTCATCTGGGTCGCCCGATAATTCTCAATGAGCAGGCGTTCTACGAGAAGATCATCAAGCACCATCGCGGAGGTTTCTGTTACGAACTCAACGGTTCGTTTGCGGCGTTGCTCACAAGCCTGGGCTTTAGCGTGACCATGCTTTCTGCACGCGTCGCTGCGAAGAATGGCGGTTTCAGTCCTGAGTTTGATCACATGGCTCTGCAGGTTACCTTGAAGGACCGCTGGCTCGCTGATGTTGGATTCGGAGATTCGTTTGCGGAGCCAAAACGGCTAGATTTTCAAGGTCCGCAAACTGATAATGAAAGGGCATACAGTATTGCTCGCCGATCCGGAGGGAGGTTGCTGTCGCGCTGGAATGGGGAGACGAAAATCTGGGAGCCTCAATACTTGTTTGGGCTGCGACCGCAAAGGCTTGAGGACTTTGTGGCCAGATGCCGCTACCATCAGACTTCTCCGAATTCGCATTTCAAGAAAGGCCGAATGTGCACTCTGTTAATACGGAATGGAAGAGTGACTCTAACAGATGCGAAGCTCATTGTGACCAGAGGGCGCAGGCGAATCGAGAGGCCCGTCAAGAGTCGGGGAGAGTTCGAAAGGCTGCTGCGAAAATGGTTTGGCATAAATCTCTAGCGCTATTCTATGCAGAAATGATGGGGTTCAGTTTACTGCAAGATACTTGTTTTCAAGATAGCTCACTAGTCCCGACGGGTCGTATCCGTGGCCGAAGACTCGATTTAGCAACTCCTTAGGTGGGTACGTCGCCCCTGGCTTGTGCACGTTCTCTGCCAGCCACCCCTTGAGCAAGGGGATGCTCTTTTCTCCAAGGATCGGAAGTAACTGTTTCTTTGTCAGAGTACTCCAGAGCATTCCGGCGATCACGTTTCCGAGGGAGTAGCCTGGGAAGTTTGCGTATTGTCCCCAGCTCCAGTGGACGTCTTGCAGGACACCCTGAGCGTCGTCGAGTGGTCTCTTGCCGAGATACTCGTCAATCATGTCATTCCAGACGGAGGGTAGTTCTGATACCTGGACCGTGCCCTGCAATAGTTTCTTCTCCAGTTCATATCTCATCGCGATGTGGAAGTTGTAGGTCACCTCGTCCGCTTCTACCCTTATGAGGCTGGGCCTGACCGTGTTGAAGTACGAGTAGACCTGGCTCTCATCGTAGCGGGAAAGGAAACTCAGTTTGTTCTTGAGGAGGGGGTAGATCATGGATGTGAATTGTCGGCTTCTTCCGACAATGTTCTCCCAGAAACGGGATTGGGACTCGTGTACTCCTGACGAGACGCCTGTCCCAGTTGGCGTGAAATCTAACTCATGGTCGACTTGAAGTTCGTATAGTGCATGGCCGCACTCGTGGATTAAGCCGAACATTGAGGCCTTGAAGTCTTTAGGCTCGTATCTCGTTGTGATCCTCACATCGTCGCCGGCAATTCTTGTCGAGAATGGATGTGTGGAGACGTCTTGCCGGAACCTCTTCTCCGGCATCCCCAGGAGGGACATGATTTTTTTGTTCACCTGTTTCAAAGCCTCAACATCATAGTCGGATTCTTCCAAGGGATGCTTCTCGGGGAATTTTCCCTGTGCGAGGGTCTTAGCGAGGATCTTCTTGAGTTGCGGGATGAGCACTGAGAATATCTGGTCAAGGTCGTCGATTGTCAATCCCTCTTCGAACAGGTCCAGAAGTGCGTTGTAGGGGTGTGCAGATGAGTTGAGATATTCTGCCTGCTTCCGTTTAAGGTCGGTTATTTTTTCGAGGTGGGGCTGGAAGATCTGAAAATCGGACTTCTTCCGCGCCTCTCTCCACGGGACAGACGCCTCAACAGTAGTCTTCTGCAATTCTTCCAGTAGCTCGGCTGGAATTTTCTGGTAGAAATCCAATTCTCTCTTGACGACACGGATTACTCCCTTCTCCGGGTCGTTGAGAGTCTTCTGTCTCTCAGCCTTCTCGATGAGACCTGTAAGGTCAAGGGTCATTTTCTGGCGTAGCAGCTCGATTTCCGCCTGAGCCTGGCCTCTTGCGTTTGCGCCCGCCTCTGGCATGTTGATCTCCAGGTCCCATCCTAACAGGGCAGACGTATGGGTCATGGCAGCGATCGGTTTGTAATGAGTCAGAAGCTCGAGGACCGAGGGATTGCTAAACAGAATCATTGAACCGGCACCGATCCCTCAACTGTTCACTATCTAAAAACGTTCGACCTGTTCGCGCTCCACTTTCCGACGACAAACCAACAATACACAAGGAACGCCCCACATATGATAAATAGAGATATCTCTGCCGGATTAGTTCGAGTCTAAACAAGAATGGCCGATGCCGTATTTCTCGTCCTGCTCGTTCTTCATGTTGGCGCGATAATCGCATGGATGGGAGGCGCTACATTGTTCGTTTCAGTCTTGACTCCCGCACTTAGAAGAATGTCTTCCGCATCAAGAGCCGAATTCGTGTTGTCCGTGATTCCATCTTACATGAGGTTCATCGGAGGAAGTTCTATCGCGGCGGCGGTGGCGGGTCTCGCGCTTTATGCCTATATCACTCAGGTCGCGACCTCCCTGGCACCATCCAACTCAGGTCTGATCTATATCCAGGTCGGTGCGGTCGTGACTCTCATCGTCCTTCTGATCGCCTTCGGAGTCCTAATACCAACCAGTCGAAAGCTGGTTGCGCTGTTGAGGCAATCGCAGAAACAAGCCGCACCTGGCGACGATGTAGGGATGTCTGCTCAGCTTGGAAACTTGCAGAAGAGAATGGGCATGGCTGCAAGGTTGGGTGTCTTCCTGCTCGCGGTGACTTTCATCTTGATGATCGTCGGGGCAAGCCTCTAACCAAACTATTCAGATGCCTGACTAGAGCCGCCGAGCGGGTCCTAACCTTTTCCTGATATCCCGGACACTAGATGAAACTAGATAATGGCCGGACCTCAGAATAGCTCCGTCCAGCAATGATTGCTCCTTGGCTGCTTGCATCTCGTAGCTCCACTCGAACCACGCGGATATTTGGTCTTCGCGTGCAAGAAGACATGCATCGATGGTCTTAACGAGCAGTTTGCTCAAGGCTTCACCGTAGGGCAGGCTAGCGTGACTCTTTGCTTCCCGAGTTCTGGTATCCCATGTTTGCCAGATGTTGGCGTGCAGATGTTTCTCTGGACGAGGGTCTTCCACGCCGATTATTAGCGCGTAGCTTTCTAGGTTGTTTAGAGAACGGTGAAACTTGGAATTGTTCTCTTTAGCTTCCAGCTTGAGCCTCTTTCTCAGTTGATCCGTTCGGATTGAACCCTCGGACTCGATCGATTCGAGAATCCTCAGTTCCATATCTGAAAGGATTTTTCTTTTGACACCAGGGTCTTGGTGATGTTTCACGATGGGATCGAGAATCGGCCAGAGTTTGTTCGATACGAAGGTCTTGGTTCGTCTGAATATTCTGGTCGCGAGAATGTCTTTTCGCCCTTCAATATCACGGGAGGCGCGGGCTACTGGTTGGCCGGAGATCTTGATGGACCACCAGTCCGTCCAGCCAGTGAAGCCCCTCGCAGATGGCTTCCAGGGCTTTCCTAGTATTGCGCTGATGAAGCTTGGAAGCTCGTTGCCCCCAAGCGCCGAGACGAGACCCTTATCGTGGATGAAATCGATGATCTTCTCTTGGGTCTTCAGTCGGAGTTTGGGTTTGAGTCGATGCTCTCGGACCCGTATCGCATTCGCTTTCCTAATCAGCTCACCTGTCTTCGAACTCAGGACATTTTTCCTCGCTTTCTCGCAGGACGTATTTCCAGATTCATGTCAATTGCTGGAGCAGAGTGAGTGATTGCACCAACAGAAATTACGTCGACTCCGGTCTTCGTGTAACTTGCAAGATTCTCTCTTGTTATTCCGCCAGACGCCTCAATTACGACCCTGTCCCGAAGACCCTGGTCAACCAACAAGTGCATCGAAACTGTCACTAGCTTCGGAGCCATATTGTCGAGCAATATGATGTCAGCCCCCGCTTGGGCCGCCTCGACGACCTGTTTAGGCCTCGTCACCTCGATCTCTACTTTCTTTATGAAACTCACAGTCCTCTTCGCCCTCCGAACGCACTCAGCTATCGAGCCGGCGAGTGCTAGATGATTGTCCTTGATCAGCACGGCATCATCCAGTCGTAGACGATGCGTGTCGCCACCACCAAGCTCGACAGCCCGCTTCTCGAAATATCTCAATCCAGGAAGGGTCTTCCTTGTGCACGCAATCCTAACCTTGTCATGACTCTCCCGATTCGCGATTGATACAAGGTCTGCCGTTGCTGTTGCGATTCCTGACATGTGGGACACCAGATTCAGCAGTGTTCGCTCAACACTCAACAGGGCACGTGCCGGGCCGCGAGCAGAGAGAATGACTGTCCCCGCCTTCACATGTTGGCCATCATGAACTGTAGCCGTTCCTTGACAGCCCTCAAGTCCTAGAAGGAAGAGTGCTTCCTCAATACCCGCGAGTGTCGCATTCTCCTTGCAGACAACGCGCCCCTCAGCCTTCTCCTCCGGGTGGATCAGAGCGTCGCTGGTGATGTCTCCATATCCGATGTCTTCGGCTAAGAATGATCTGACTGCATCTTCTGCAACTGATCTCGGAAGGTCCAAGTCTGAACGAGTCAGGACTCTTCAGCGGTCGCTATAAGGAGATAAGAAGCGGTCATAACGCGTTGTAGCTATCGGCGTCCTCACCTAGGCTGTATTGGCGGGCTGTTCTACCTCAATTTCACCACGGTGCACTTCGTGCCCGCATGAGCCTAGGAAAATGTCCAACCCGTCAGGTCGCGCGTCATCTCGATGTGGGCTTACGTGGACAAAGACTACCTGCTTGTAATCTATTGGACAGATAGCCTTGATCAGGTTTACAGAGTTTGTCCGGATTCTAAGTGGGTTGATGAAGGATTCGAACTTCTGTTGCAGTCGCTCGTATTTGATCCCCAGGAATCCTGCGTAGATTCCGCAGAAGAATACGAAGATGCTTGCTCCTAGCGAGCTTGCGACTCCTATTGTTGTTAGTGTCTCGCTGAAGACGAGGATTAGGGATACAGCGACGGGAAGTGTCACCATAGCCAGGCCGATGAGGAGTTTTCCCATGATGGAGAGGAAGCCCATGCTCTTGCGATCTGCTCCGTAACTCCCTCTAGTCTAGTTGTGTCTAGGTTTCTTGGAGTCCCTTTCTCTTACGATCTTCTGCACATGCTCGATTATAGTTTTCAGAGGAGTGCCGGGACCATAATTCCCAGTAATGCCTAGCTTCTCCAGCCGAGGCTTGTCATCATCCGGAATTATTCCGCCTCCTACGAGTAGAATACCGTCACCCCCCTTCTCTCGGATGAGCCTGGCGACCTTGGGAAAGGCCGTCATGTGCGCTCCATTGAGAAGGCTCATGGCGACCACGTCAACATCCTCGTCGATAGCCATCTGAGATACTTGTTCGGGTGTAGCGAGGAAGCCCGTGTAGATGACCTCCATTCCCGCATCTCGGAGCGCTCGGCAGAGGATCAGGGCGCCTCTGTCATGACCGTCCAGTCCGGGCTTTGCGACTAGGACCCGAATTCTCTTGTTAGAGACGACTGTTGGTTTCTTCTCGGGCAAAGCGCGAATCTACGTGTTCCTAGCTATAGCTCAATAATTAAGGGCTATTGATAGCGTGCGCCAGCTTTATTTCGAAGAATCCTTCGGACCATAAGATAGGTTTTCCTCAAATGCAACAGGTTCAAGTTCCAAAAGTCTCCATTTCGAACACCGTGTTGAATTGGCTCCTAGAGGAAGATGAGCCCTCATCACTCTATCATACTCTCATTGATCTCCAGGAGAGAGGCCAGAACGATCAAAGTGTAGTCGACGCTCGGACCCGTATCGGAAAGGTCGGCTGGGCGTCAAAAATTCTAGCCAAGCAGAAGGACAATACATACTGGGACAATCCCCGGTCTTGTTATGTTCCAAAATTCTCCGCGTGCTCTTGGCAGCTTATCGTCTTGGCGGATCTTGGAATTTCGTCCAGGGACAAGCGCGTAAAGAGTGCTGTGGATCATTTTCTCGAACTTCACAACGTAGAGTCCGGCGGAATTTCTCTTCGCCCGAGAGGGAATCAGAAGTTTGAACCTCATATTTGTGCGACGGGAAATGCGGTTCGGGCACTGGCCAAGATGGGATACGCTGAGGACGATAGGGTTCTCCGTGCTATGGACTGGCTTTTGTCGAGACAATTGGCGGATGGCGGTTGGAATTGTTCTCCAGCTGGGAAGCATGGATCCTTCATGTCGGTTATTCAGCCACTGTGGGCTCTGTCTGAGATGATGGCGCATGACGCGAGCGAGGGCTGGGAAGTTTCGGCGAAGAGAGGGGCAGAGTTTCTACTGAAACATCGGGTCTACCGGTCTGACCAGGATGATTCTGTTATCCTACTTGATTTTCTGAGATTGCACTATCCCTTGCACTATTGCTACGATTTTCTGCACGGCTTGCGAGTTTTGACTGAGCTGGGCGTGAAGAATGATCCGAGGATGAACGACGCCATCTCGCTTCTATTGGAGAAAAGATTGCCAGATGGAAAATGGGTCTTGGACGGTGTCTACAGAGGCTGGCGACATGCTCATGCGATGCATGGGGAAGAGACCGTCTCACGACCCGAAGAGCGAGAACTCATCACTCAAGGATGGGGGACAGAGAGAGCACTGCAAATTGAGGAAGCAGGTAAGCCAAGCAAGTGGATAACACTACAAGCCATTCTCGTGCTAAAGCGGCTCGGGCTACTCGCTTTCGGCTCCTAGAGCTAATCTAGCGATCGTCTTCGTGTTCGATCCGCTCTTGTAACGCCCTGAGCCGCTTCCTGTTTTCTTCAAGTTCGTCAGAAGTATTTGGACCGACTCGCTTCATTCGCGCTCGATGTCGTTGCATATCGTCCTCCAGAAGCTTACGCTTACGAGTCTCTTCCTGCATCTTGAAGACAAGCTTCGCTTCTTCCCATGGAGGCAGACGTTTCTTGTCTGGCATATTCTACCCGCCACTTCCAACTTAGAAGGAAGCAGGCTGAGTCAGTGGAATCTCAAATACTTTCAGATCACTCACGACAGAAGCTCAACAGGTGGACAATATGTCTACTCTCCTGCTTATTCACGTTTAATAGCGACCAGTTTTTGTTGCCCACTCAGGAACGCCGTTGCGTCAAGACATCCTAACTGATGATTCGCTGACATTTGCCGAGAAGATCATTAGCGTCCGCGCTGATGGCGGAGAGAGGGCCCAACATCCTGGAGACATTACGGTAATTCCGGCCGACCTCGCCATGGCTCAGGATAGCACTGGACCTCTTGCCATAAAGGTCTTCGGCGAGATGGGCATTCCGAAAGTGTGGGACGCGTCCAAGATTCATCTCGTGATAGACCATTCGTTCCCAGCACCTGATGAAAAGGTCGCTAATCTTCACCATTTGATCAGAGTGTTCGTAAAGAAGCATGGTGTACGACTCGTAGAAGGAAGCATTTCACACCAGCATCTTCTTGAGAACCACGTCGTCCCAGGAATGGTCCTTTTGGGCGCTGATTCTCACACATGTCAGGGCGGAGCAGTCGGTGCATTTGCTACTGGAATCGGTAGCTCGGAGATGGCGGCCGTGTGGGCTTCGGGAAAGCTCTGGGTGAAGGTCCCGGAATCGATCAAGGTCAACCTGACTGGTCAGTTCAAGAAGGGAGTCTTTGCCCGGGACATAGTTTCGCACTTCATTGCAACAGTGGGGGAAGATGGCGGGAATTATCGATCCATAGAATGGAAGGGACCCGGTGTCAAAGATCTCTCCATAGCTTCACGGGCCTGTATTAGTAACAATTCTATGGAGTGTGGATGCAAACTGTCCATCTTCGAAGTAGATCCATCAACACAGGAATACTTCAGATCAGTAAATCGCAAACCGATGTACGAGATCCACGCTGGCGTCAAGGCTTCCTACAAGGACGAATATGATATCGACGTTGGAAGGCTAGGACCAGAAGTTGCGGAGCCTGGAAATGTCGACAAGGTAAGGGGAGTCGAAGAGGTGGAAGGCACACCGATCGATGAGGCTTTCATCGGGTCGTCGACAAATGGGCGATACGAGGATCTTGCCGTCACGGCCAAGATCCTGAAGGGTCACAAAGTCAGATCTGGAACTAGATGCGTCATCACCCCGGCGTCCAAGGGCGTTTTCGAGCAAGCCATCAAGAACGGACTAGCGGAGATATTTCTGCAATCGGGAGCGGTTTTCACTAATGCTACCTGCGGCGCATGTGTAGGAACACACCTTGGGGTCTTGGGAGAGAACGAGGTCTGCATATCATCCTCGCCCCGCAACTACATAGGCCGGATGGGCGCAATAACCTCCAAGATCTATCTCTCATCCCCTGCAACAGCTGCAGCCTCGGCCATAGAAGGGAAGATCGCAGACCCTAGGAGATACCTATGACAACCCCGAGCATTCTGAAAGGCCGGGCCTGGGTCTGGCCCGATGATGTAAACACTGACATTATCATACCGTTCCGATTCAAAGCCCGGACCAACGATCCAGTGGAGATGGCCAAGTACGCCATGTACGGGTTCGACCCTGAGTTTTACAAGAAGGTGAAAGCCGGAGATCTATTTGTCGGCGGAAAGAATTTTGGAGGAGGCTCCAGCCGGGAACAGGCACCTGTCGCTATCAAATATTCTAATGTTGCCGCGGTGATTGCAGAAAGTTTTGCGCGGATTTTCTATCGTAATTGCTTCGCGATCGGCCTCCCTGCGCTGGAGGTTCCTGGAATCACTAAGGGAGTGAAGCAATTTGATGAGATAGAGGTCGATCTGCAAGACTGGTCTGTTAGGACCCCGGATGGCAGTGTGCATCGGGCCCTTAAAGTTCCGGAGTTCCTTAGAGGTCTGATGCGGGAAGGAGGACTGGTGGAGTACTATAAGCGTCATCACAATTTTCCTTGGGAGACACTCGAGACCAAGGCTGCAGCGCGTTAGCAACGGCTCCTCAGCTCTGGTCGGTATGGACGATGAGCTACCTTTGTTGGCATAGATTGGTAACAAACTGTTCTCGTTCAAGCTAACCCGTAGCCGTGGCTGAATCCAAGGCTTGTCATTCGGTCAGAAGAAGTTCCCGCTTAGTTCAGCACTGCTCTTACTTACAGCCCTAGCTGGTACATTGGCGACAACGGTAGTCTCATTCTTGCTCATAGTCTTGGGACGCGGCGGTCCTTCCCTTGCAGCATACGGCATCGGATCAATGTCTCTCTTCGCCTTCCTCTTGACCATTCAGGTCTTGCACGGGAAAAGCGAGAGCAAAGACGACTTTGTGAAAAAAGGAGCTGTCCGGACCGCAATAGCCACATCGTTCACCGTAGCGTACCTCATGCTTCTCGCCCTGGGTCTCGACCCTGGGCTGGGGCTCAATCTCAACAATGGCATTCTAGCAAACTTCCATCTGGTCTACATTTTCACCATAGGCACTTACTTCGTCACTGCAAGCCTGGAAAGGATTGTCGACCTAGTAAAGGGAAAGTCGTCAATCTTCGGCTAACCCTTCCCCGTTCTCTATTAACTTCCTGTTTTTCCCTGCCTTCCAGGGTAGGACGCGGGGGCATTTTTCCAGCCCGTTTGATTGTGTCTCAGTCAAGACAGCCTAGACTAATCCTTTAGTGGAAGCCGCGACAAAATCGTTGTAGAATTCATCGAGGCTCGTCTATTGTTCCAGCGTATCATTACGGGTCTCGACGAGTTCCGAGGCATTCCTCGAGAGGCTAATCTGCTAATCTATGCGAGCTTCTTCAACTGGGCTGCTGCAGGTCTCCTCTGGATAACTCTCCAAATCTACCTTGTTCTAGAAGGTCTCAGCTTCGCTACTAGCGGAATAATTCTCACAATTATCGGCATAACAAGCGCTTCAAGCACCCTTCTATTCGGGGGATTGGCTGATCGTTATGGAAGGAAACGATTCGTAGTGCTAGGCGGAGTCATTGCAAGCTTCACTCTGGTCCTGTTCGCCCTCGTTGGGACAAATCTACCGCTACTAGTTGGAACAGGAGTTCTATCCGGACTCTCCGAAGCAATGTATGCGTCATCTTGGGGAGCCATGCTTGCAGACAAGGCGACCGACGCCAAACGCACCAGTGCTTTCAGCCTGTCCTTCTTCATATCCACCATCAGTGCAGCCGTCGGGGGCTTTAGCGCGAGCATTCTGGGATTGCTGAAAAACTGGTATTCGATTGACCTTGTGACGGGTCACAGGTATCTGTTTCTTGGGGTGGCACTGCTTAGCCTCCTCGGGCCCGGGATCGCTCTAACCGTTTCCGAATCAAGGTCCTCCGAGGCCGGCCACATGGGCCTTCGTATTATTCCAAAGAAATCTCGCAAGACTGTTGCTCAGTACTCGGTTGCGGGAATTCTGATTGCTCTTGGCGCGGGAATGGTTATTCCTCTTATTCCAGGCTGGGCACTATTGAAGTTCGGAGTTGTCGATGATGTCAGTGCACCGATCCTCGGAGGAGTAAACAGTCTAGTGATGGGGTTCGCAAACCTGGCCGCCCCACGGTTAGCGCGAAGATTTGGGACAGTCAAGACAATGGTCTTGACCCAAGGATCGTCGACGGTTTTTCTTTTCTCCCTACCCTTCTCTCTAAACTTCGCCTCAGCTTCTTCGATTTACGTCGTCAGAAGCGCTCTGATGATGATGTCCAATCCGGTAGAGCAGTCTCTACTGATGGGACTCGTTCCTCCAGAAGAGAGGTCGCAGGCCTCCGGGGTGACAGCATCACTCTGGAGACTACCCAACTCTCTAAGCACGTCAGTCGGTGCTTACTTCATGGGGCTCGGTGGAGCCCTCTATCTTGCGCTACCGTTCTTCCTATGCACTGCTCTCTACCTCACGTCGATCGGTTACTTCTGGTCGGTCTTCAAGGGCGTAAGGCTGCCTGAGGAAGAACTTGTAGTCGCTGTGCCCACCGCAACCTAGGGCAGGATTCCGCCGATCCTTGCTTGTTCGATCAGACCTGGTTTCTTGGTGAAGACTCCGGCTGTTATCTCAAGTGCTTTTTTCATGAGCTTCTGATTCTTCTGCATCTTTTTCAGTGCGCGCCTATTGAGTCGCTTGATCAGCCAGTTGTTGCTGAGCGCATAGGTGGACGTGTAGTGAGCGTGCTGGCCTATCACGTCAGCGAACATCTTCCGACTCGATTGGTAATGTGATAGTCTCTTCGCCGAAGGATCCCCGGCCCCGAGAGCGTCTGCTATCACATCTGCCAACGCTAGCGCGTCTTGCAGAGACAAATTCACTCCTTGTCCAGCATGGGGATGGAAGGTATGTGCTGAATCGCCGAGTAGAGCTACCCCGTTGCCGACCCAAGGATCTACTCTTACGAAACTCGGAGTGAAATACGCGATTCGCGTCCACGCTTCCATTGTGCCAAAGGCATGAGTCAGTTCGGGCGCGGCTTGAGTTACTTCGTCTTTGAAGTGTTCCAGTCCTTCCTTTTTCAATTCTTCAAAGCTGCGATTCCCAACGCAGTAAAAGATGTACGTAGCTCCAGGACCGGCGGGCATTATTCCGAGCATCTTTCCCGGCGCCTGGTACTGTCGTGCCCTATCTTTCAGCTCTGAAACCGGCCCGATTAACCCGACCATAAAGGAATCCGAATATTTCTTTGTCTTTGTTGCTGCTCTGATGCTTTCCCGAACATGGGACTGTGGTCCATCAGCCCCGACGATTATGGAAGCTTGGATTTCGGAAGGCCCACCCTCGACGTCGCAACGTAATCCCTTGGCAATTCCATCTTTCCAAATGATTTCCTGGAACCTGGTATTCCAGATGGTCTGAGCGCCCAAGTTCTCAGCCTTGGACCCGAGAAGGTGTTCTACCTGGACAGCGTCGGCCGTCATGATGTAGTTCTGCGGGTGGTTAAGCAATCCGTAGTCCGCTTCTAGGAGAACCTCTCCGTTCCAGTCTCTCACTTCGAGAATTCTCTCGGCCGAGCCCATCTGCTGAACACTGTCCAGAACTCCGATTTTCTCGAGGGCTTCAAGGCCGTTTGGTTGGAAGGTTATGCCCCGAGGAGTTGAATCGAGCCCTTTTCTACGATCTAAGAGGAGAGTCGAGATGTTTCTTTTCTGCAGTTCGAATGCCAGGGCTGAGCCTGCAATACCCGCGCCAACTATCACAACGTCGGCCTTTCCTTCCAAATCTCTATCGCCTGGCCGATTGAGGACGATTAGGAATCATCTTAAAATCATGCCGGCCGGGTCCGCGCGTATAGATAGATTCTTGGCTAGAGTACATGGACAAGGTCTAGCGGAACGAATCAATGTCTATGACTTAGAAACCGCTGTCGCGCCCCACGTATACAACAATGACCGCCGGTATGCAGTCCTTGTCGTCGATATGTTACACGATTTCGTGTATGGCAAGATCAAGTGCGATAGGGCTGTACCGATGATTCCTCGCAGCGGCGAACTCATAGACTCTGCTCGTAGCGCCGGCGTCCCCGTGCTCTATTCGAACGATTCCCATACAAGAAGGGATTTCGAGATTGAAAGGTGGGGAGAACACGCCATGCGTGGTACCAGGGGTGCACGAGTCATCGTCGATTTGAGACCAAGAAAAAGAGATGTTCAGATTCCCAAGACAACTTACAGCAGCTTCTTCAACACTAAACTGGAACGCGAACTCAAGAAAACTCATGATCGCAAAGGACCAAACACCTTGATCATCACAGGTCTCCATACTGACTGTTGTGTCAGGCACACAACTGCGGACGCCTTCTTCAGAGGCTATGAGACAATCATCGCCGAGGACGCGGTGAACTCTTTCACAGAGTTGCAATATCGGACCGGACTGCAATACCTCAAATTCTGGTACCTAGTCGATACACTTCCCACCAAGAAGATCACGAAATTATTCTAGCGAGGGTCCCGGGTCGAAAAGGCCCTCGCGCGTCGTTATCGATATGGACGGGGGCATCGATGATGCCCTCGCGCTCATCCTCGCCTTCAGATCTCCCGAGCTAGACGTGGCAGGGATAAGCGCAGTCTCCGGTAACGTAACTGTCGAACAAGCTACCATCAACGGTTTGAGAGTCGTCGAACTTCTCGACAGGCCAGATGTCTGGGTCGCGCAGGGTTCTGGGAATCCGCTACTACGCGATCCGATTCGAGCAACCAGGTTTCACGGAAGTGACGGATTAGGAGATTCGAACCTACCGTTTCCCAGCCTTCGTTCAGCAGAGAAACCTGCGATCAATGCTATCCAAGAAACACTCGATTCATCGAAACAACGATCTGCGACCATCATCTGCACAGGACCGTTGACCAACATCGCAGAGCTCCTAACAGAGTTCCCAGACGCGAAGAAAAGCATCCACGAGATCGTGATAATGGGAGGCGCCTATTCTATCACAGAATACGGATGCGGAAACGAGACCGCAGTATCAGAGTTCAACGTCTACTCAGACCCAGAAGCAGCAAAGGTCGTTTTCGAAACAGATGTTCCACTTAGAGCAGTAGGCCTCGACGTGACCATGAACCCTCGTGTCCAGCTTACCAAAAGCGACTATGTGCGGATAAGAAATCGGAAGAGTCGTATTGCCGCTTTCGCAAGTTCAATCCTAGCGAACAATATTATAACATACGGCCGATTCGCTCTACATGATCCGATGGCTGTGGCTGTCAAGGTCAAGCCATCACTTTTCCAGTTCGGAGACTACCACACTCAAGTCGAGACAAGAGGAGAGTTCACACTGGGAATGACTGTCGCCGACAGACGGGATTGGCTGCCCGACGATCAACTGGCGGGAAGACCGGTAATGGTCTGCACAGGCGCTGACCCGAAGTTCAAGCAGTTCTTTCTGACGCGTCTTATCGGGGCCTGAAGGGTGGGATTCAGCGACTAGAGTGTTTTTCGGGTGAAAGGTGTAGATTTTTAAACTCAATATTTGGCAATACAGGGCTACTATGGGAAAAGAAATCGGCCACATAGAACTGCTGTCGAAGGATCTAATGGCAACCAAGAAGTTCTACTCCAGACTCTTCGGCTGGAAATTCGAAATGTTCGGCGACGGCTATGCGATGTTCAAGACCTCTAAGAACGGCGTTGGCGGCGGCTTCCAGCTCGGCAAGAAGGTCAAACCTGGCTCAACCACATTCTACGTCAACGTTGACACCATACCAGCAACGCAACAGAAGGCAAAGAGTCTAGGCGGACGTATACTGAAGAAGAGGAAAGCCATCGGTGGCGGAATGGGCTACTGGGGCACCATCGGAGATCCGCACGGCAACGTCATAGGCCTCTGGAGCAAGAAGTAACCTAACACAGGCGAAAGGCTCGGAACTCCGAGCTACGCCTAGTTAGGCGGACTGTCGAGAACTCCCTTTTTTCCGTCTAGACATTTCCTCAGGAATATTGATGATCAAATTGGATGAACACCGTTAACCCTTTTTATGAGATAAGGTCCAAGGTGCGGATGTCGAATAGTTATGCGATTAACCAAGCTCCCCTCTGGGGCTTTGACGCTTCTTCTGTTGATTGGTGTACCTGTGAATGCAGCACCTGCTCTTCACACTGGTAGTCAGACCAGTTACAATCTATCCGTTTCTATCTCATTCGATCAGTCCTGCCAACCTATTTTGAGTCCAGCCCTTAGTGCCGGAATTGTCTGTCCCATGATCGCCATGGTTCCGCCGAGTCTCAACATCAACGGGACCTTGGGCTGGATCGTCACCAGTTTGAACGCGACTACTGCTGACCTCAACGTGACACGGAACATCACAGCGTCGACCGGGGAAATTGTTACCCCAGTCACACATCATGCCGGGAGCTTCAACGAGTCCATCAATCTAGCAACTCGAATAGCCACTATTCTGCCGTTCATCGAACCAGAAATGGACCAGGCTCTTCAGATCGCCCAGACTAACATGGGGACAAGCAGCCCTGGCGCTGATTGGAGTTCGACCATGTCAACCATGGACGTCACGATGATGCGTCAACCCCTTCGCACAATGTGGTGGGTCAATGGACCGCTCAAAGTGAACGACACTGTCCCAGTACTAGTGTTTCCAACCAATGTGACTGGTTCCACGACTCTCGATCTTGGCGGCAGCATCGGAACTCGGTCTGCGTGGACTCTGGCGTTTCCCAGGACAGGGTCTCTTCTTCCTCCGGACCCAATGGCAACTGTGACTTCTTCGATTCCGATTGCCGACAACTTCGAATTCGCGCTTACTTTCAACTATGATCAGACCAGCGATCTTCTGCTCACCGCAAGTGCTGGCATCCACCTTGGATTCGGCGGAGAAGCATTCATCCCGCCTACGCCCTGCGACTCCTCGGCTACGACTGCTCCAGCTGCGACTACCTGTCCTGCTACTCCCATACCCTTAATGAGAGAATTCGGGATCGACGTGCAGGCCTCGCTAAAGCTCACTAGCACAACTCTTGACCTAAGCCAGCAGTTAACGCCGACGAGTGGTTCTGAGTCGAGCAGCGGATCAAGTTCTGGCAGTGGGTCAGGAGCCCGTACCGGGAATGGTCAAGGATCTGGCTCAGGCTCTGGGATGGGCCCTAACTCTGGTTCAAACCCCGGCTCTGGGAAGGGATACTATCCCGGGCCCGGCAGCACAACGACTGGAGCCGGGCAGCCATCCGATAATCCAACACAGTCAAAACCCACCGCACAGTCAGCCAGCCTACTACCATGGATGTACGGTATCCTAGGAATCATCACGGCGGCGATTATTTCGTCGGGCGTGTGGATCGCTAGACGGCGAATGAAGAAAGCTCCGTCCCAAGTCCCCGTCACAGCCCCATCAGTCTAGGAACCAACTACTTCCGATACTCTCAGGAGCACCTCTCCGGCTCAAGTTGGGCGTTGAACTGCCCAAACCAACGGAACCCCGTGTCAGAAAGCCTTGAACTGGGGAAATACTCAATAAACTCGCGAAAATCGCTCAAACTGCGACTTATCGAATGTGTTAAATATTCTGCGACGAAACTTTGTCGCGACTGAACTTGGCTGATAAACCAACAGCAGCGATGGTATTGTCACTAATCGGTGGAATCTTCGTAATCCTTGGTGGGCTATTCATCGCGTTCGTCGGATCACTCGTCGCGTCCTTCGGATACCTAGCCAATGGGGGAGCGAATCCCGGAACAGCAGTCACAATTGTAGGAGTCACAGGGATCATCTTCGGACTAATCATGGTCGTTGGCGCGGCTATGATGTACTCGAATCCGAAATCCGTCAAGATGTGGGGAATCATAGTTCTGATACTGTCAATACTCAGCTGGTTCACTGCCGTGGGAGGATTGGTGATCGGCTTCCTCTTAGGCTTAATCGGTGGAATCCTTGCGATTATCTTCAAACCGGCGATGATGCCTGGGGCGATGCCCTCCCAACCGATGGGAGCAATGCCGATGGGCTCAATGGGATCTGGCCAAACAATGGGTTCAATGGGGGTGACATGCAAGAACTGTGGAGCGAATATTCCTGCTGGAGCCACACGTTGCCCCAGCTGCGGCGCGAGCGTCTAAGCTGCTAAGCTATTCCCGACAATTCCTTACAGAGCGTCACATTCGCCAGATTTCCCTCGGTCAACTTGCAGTCCCCCCTTTGCTGTACAACTTTTCTTGCTAGCAAATTACGCTTCGACTCCGGAGCTCAGTCTTCGCATCAAGCTGAATTGAACCGCATAAAAACGACAAAACCTACCGCCAGTAGCCTGAAACCTGGAAAATTCTAGGATATTCCTTCGAAAATCGCCTAAGAGTCGACTCTGTCGAATGTGTTATATACGATAAAATAGACCGGTCTTCATGCAACCGAAGCCACGTAGACCGACCGGCGTAACCATTCTAGGCGTCCTCGCGATACTTGGGGGTATAGCACTCCTCGTTGGTGGAGTAGCTGCAATTGGCCTCGGACTTGTAATTGGAACCTACGCGGGCTCCACCTTTACAAATGCTCTTTCAAATGCTGGCTATTCCGGGCTAGCTTCCATTGGTGCGGGAACACTCGCTGTAATCTTACTGGCACTCGGCGCGGTAATACTTGTTGTTGGAATATTGTACTTCGCTGTAGGAATCGGATACTTTGGAGGCAAAGGCTGGGCTTGGACCGTTGGAATCATCGTTACTGCCATCAGCATAGTCCTTGACATTGTCCAGATTGCGTTTGGTGCCTACAGCAACGCCTTCGGATTGGTTATTGGTCTATTGATAATTTACTATCTTACTAGGCCACACGTCAAGGCCTTCTTTGGCAAAGGAGGCTCGACGATGGGTTCTACTCCAATGCCCCCACAGGGATGAGTCAATGCAGATAGGGTCCTGTCGAATCAATAAGTCTCCTGGATATCTTTCTGTAGACGGATGCTACTAAACTGGGTACTCAGTAACAGTCGCCTTAACACCGCGTCATTTCTCGAACTGTGCCTATGATGCAGAGGCCTTCTCGACCTGTCGGAATTACGATACTGGCGGTTTTGGAGATTCTGATAGGAATTGTTGGGCTCTTGGCCAGTCTTGTGATAATCGGCTTCTCGGCTCTGTTCTCAACTCTACCAACAGTGGGCAGTTTGCTTGGAGCTGTCGGTTTGATCATTGGCGGGGTGGTTCTCTTCTTCAGTATCATTTGGCTCGCCACGGGTGTGGGTTTTCTGCACGGTAGGGGTTGGTCTTGGACTCTTGGAATGATTTTCAGTATACTCTCACTGCTTGGAGCCATCGGCGCTCTGACAATCGGACTAATCACCGGTGGAGTCGGCGGGCTCATCTTCTGGGGTCTGATGCTGTACTATCTGACGAGGACTCATGTGAAAGCCTTCTTCGGAAAAGGCGGATTACCAGTTACCCCTGGTTACACAATGCCATATTTATTGGGCCCTCAGATCAACCAGCCGCAAACAGCAGCAAGCAATGCTGCCTACGGTCGATCATCGGCGGTAGATCCGCGGGCCGCTTTTCCGCGTCTCTCACAAGGATCACCAACAAGCCTCCCATCAATGAGCCCCGGCTCATCGACTTCATCATCCTCCAGCCCTGTCAGCGGCGGCAAAGCCCCGGTGTGCCCCTATTGTCACACCACGCTTCCAATGGGCACAAGGAAATGTCTTACGTGTGGAGCAGCCATCTAGCGCTCTTCATCGTTGTGACTCGCCAGGAATAAGCCAGATCACAAGTCGGGAAAGCGTTGCGAAAGCGCGCGACTGGCCTCCATGTTACCATTCACGATTACCGGACCCGTTACCACTCAAGAAACCAAGAAAATAATCGATCCTCGGGACACAAAAGTGCCCTCTTTGGAAATCCTGCGCCTGACTCTACTCTAGAATCGTCTTCTCAGCCAATCCCAGCGCCGATACAGTTGGAGAATGGATAATCTTCCCGGTCCACAACAGACGATACGCCTGCCTAGCCTTGAGAATTTTGATCTTCATGTACTCGTAAGGTTCTCGGCTCGCGCTACCCTTCGTCAACTGGCGCGCCAAGAAAACGTGGGCTCGTTGAGATGATATTCCTGGCAGTGTATGAAGCCAACCAAGACCCTTCCAAGACCTCGCGGAGTAACCAGTCTCCTCCTTCAATTCCCGTTTCGCGCCAGATTCCGAATCTTCTCCGTCGTCCACTAATCCAGCGGGCAGTTCGAGTTCCCAGCCCTGAATTGGATGGCGATAGTTCCAGATGAAGACCAGACGATGGTCGTCCAGTACCGGGACAACGATTGAAAAGTCGTGGAGTGAGAGTCGGAGGTGATCTGTCTTAAAACCGGACTTGGACACTATCTTGTCGCGGTACAGCTTCACTTCCCCAAGGTCGATCAACTTGCGCGACCCAGTTGTTCTCCACGGTTTCGGGGTCCGTTGAAATTTTGTAATCCTTGATGTCAAAGAGCTTCCAACATCAGACAGTCTTCCGCATAACTATACTAGATTTGCCTAGTTGAGAGGCGACTTCCGAATCCCGCGTCTTCAACCATGCTGACTGTCCATGACCACATCAGGCTCGATCCATTGCTAGGGTTTGTTGATGGGTACGGTTCGACTAGGCCTCCGCCCTTCTTCTTGAGGGGGGCGAGAACCGCATTCAGGCCGAATCCTGCGACGCCTCGTCGTCGATTGTTCCTATCAACAAAGAAACAGGTGATCCGCGGGAGTTTCTTTCCTCCATTGCCGAGGCTCAAACTCTGGTAGGTTTTGCTAGCGTCCAATCGTGGGAGTTCCGGTTTGGGACCGTATTGGACCCAGCCAACAGGAGTTTCTCTGGAATAGACGATTATCTCATGTGTTCGTCTTTTCTTCACGAGCGCCTTCTTCGCCTTCTTGTTGTCCAGACCGTGGCCCTTGATCAGAAACCCTCCGTTAGTGTGGTAGAACATGCACCAGCATCCGCCCCCAGACACCGTTGTGTTTGGCGAACAACGCTTCAAAGTCTGGCCAGGTAGTTGGTGACAACTCCCTGGTGGAGTAAGCGTTCTCCGTTTTCATAGGCCTGGTTCCAGCTGTCTTTTGGGATGGTTTTACTGCTTAGAGGATTGGAGGTTCCTTGTAGTCTCCAAAGACCTTCCGACCAACATCCATGATCTCTCCTAGTGTTGCGTAGGCTCGGACCGCCTTGATGATGGGGTACATGCAATTCGCCTTCTCGTCCTCAAACGTCTTTCGCAGTTCTTCGAGCGCTTCCTGGACTTGAGCGTTGTCCCTTGTGTCTCGGACCCGGGTTATTCGTTCGATCTGTCGTTTCTGAGCTTCCTCGTTGATCTTCAAGGTATCAATCGGCTGCTTCTCATCGACCTGATACTTGTTCACACCAACCACCACCCTCTCGTCTCGCTCCAGCTCCTGCTGGTAACGGTAGGAGGTCTCAGCAATCTCTCGCTGCAAGAATCCTGTCTTGATCGCGTTCAGCAGTCCTCCTACTCGTTCTATCTTGTCAAAGTACTCGAACGCTTTCTCCTCCATCTCATCAGTAAGCCATTCCAGATAGTAGGAACCGCCAAGCGGATCAATTGTGTCCGCGACCCCTGTCTCCTCTGCAATGATCTGTTGTGTCCTCAACGCAACTGTCGCTGCTTGTTCTGAGGGAAGCGCCCACGCTTCATCGTAAGAGTTTGTATGTAGAGACTGTGTCCCGCCTAGAACTGTGGCTAAAGCCTCGATTGTGGTCCGAACGATATTGTTCAGCGGCTGTTGCCAGGTTAGTGACGCGCCGGAGTTCTGAGCGTGGGTCCTGAGTAGCAACGATCGCGGGTCTTTGGCTCTGTATTTCTCTTTCATGACTCGCGCCCATATCCTTCTTGCGGCTCTGAATTTTGCGATCTCTTCGAAGAAGTCCATTCCGCAGTTCCAGAAGAAAGACAGTCGAGGCGCAAAATCGTCCACCTTCAGACCGGCTTCGATTCCGAGATCAACATAGGCGAAGCCATCCGCGAGCGTAAATGCTAGTTCCTGGACGGCGCTCGATCCAGCCTCGCGGATGTGGTAGCCGCTGATGCTGATGTAGTTCCACTGCGGCATCTCTTTGCTACAGTAGACCATCATGTCACGGATTATTCGGAGATGCGCTTCCGGAGGGAACGCCCACTCTTTCTGCGCAATGTACTCCTTGAGAATATCTGCTTGAACGGTCCCCCTCAACTCCTTCGGTTTCAAGCCCTGCCTCTCCGCCACGCCCACATACATCGCGGTCAGGACCGACGCTGGAGCGTTGATCGTCATGCTCGTACTCACCTTCTCCAAGGGGATTCCTTCCAGAATGATCTCCATATCCTTCAATGAACCGACGGAGACGCCACACCGTCCGACCTCGCCCTCTGCCCGTTCATGATCAGGATCATATCCATACAACGTCGGCATGTCGAAAGCTATGCTCAATCCTGTTTCACCATGCTCTAGGAGATAGTGGAGCCGTTTGTTCGTGTCTTCTGGCGTGCCAAAGCCTGAGAACATGCGCATGGTCCAGAGCCGTCCTCGGTAAAGCGTCGGATAGACGCCTCGAAGATACGGATACTCGCCGGGGAGACCAGCCTGACGAGACTCATCTTGGTAGGCTACATCTCTCGGAGTGTAAACACGTTTGATCGGAATGTTGGAAGGGTTCCTGAACTCCTGCTTCCGCTCCGGACTACTCTTTGTCCATTGTTTGAGCGTCTTCGCCTGCCACTCTGTCTCTTGGCGTTTCAGCTTGGCGAGATATTTCGAGTTGAAGGTGGAAGGCTTAGCCTTCCGCTGAGTCCTGATCTTCTCCAGAACTTTCTTCCAGTAACCCCTTACCAAAATCGTCACGGTACAACCAACTATGGGCCGGATTTTCCTATTTCTCCATTATCCCCTGAATCCATCTTCTGAACGTTGAAATACGTTCCCACACCAACCAACAATCAGGGCTCTGACTTTGGTTAGTGAGCTGGCCACGAGAGTGTTGAAGGGCGATCACAGGGCCCTAGCCAAGGCCATTTCCATTGTTGAAAGTGCAGGACTCGCTCGTCGCAGGCTAATTCACGAGCTCTATCCGCGTACAGGAAGAGCCTTCACTGTTGGGATTACAGGTCCCACAGGAACCGGCAAGAGCACGCTCGTCGACAAGACCATCGAAGAGTTCCGCAAGAGAGGTCGAAAGGTAGGCGTATTGGCCATAGACCCCTCCAGCCCCTTCACGGGAGGCGCAATCTTGGGCGACAGAATACGTATGATGGACCATAGTCTCGAACGAGAAGTCTACATTCGCAGCATGGCTTCCCGAGGCGATGTCGGAGGTCTTGCGCGTGCCGCGATAAACACGATCAGGGTTCTCGACGCCGCAGGAATGGACGTAGTAATAGTGGAGACGGTCGGCGCAGGCCAGACAGAAGTCCAAGTCGCCACCGCCGTTGACGCTACTGTGGTGGTTCTAATGCCTCAGCTCGGGGACGAAGTTCAAGCGTTCAAAGCCGGGTTCAACGAGATCGGCGACATCTTCGTTGTTAACAAGGCAGACATAACCAATCCATCGAAGACAATGTTCAACGTCGCCAGCGGGCTGCAGGAAAAGAACGGATGGAGACCACCTGTGCTAAAAACAGTTGCAATCAAAGGAATAGGAGTGCCTTCAGTGGTAGACAGCATCGAAAAATTCCAGAAATTCCTAGATGATCACGGCATAAGAGAAGAGAGGGCGAAAAAACGACTGGAGTCCGAACTCATCGAGGCTGCGTTTTCAGACTTTTACACTGAGACAGTCACCCGTCTCAAGCAGGAAAAGTCATGGCGGCACCTACTCGGCCAAGTCGCGAGGAAGGAATTAGACCCTGAGACAGCGGCCTCAAAACTTGTGAAGGCCATCGCTAGATTAGACGTGTCAGCAAATGCCTGATCGCGTCACGACAGACTCAGGAATCCCTGTGAAGAAATCATACGACAATCGAGACATCTCTGCAACACTTTTTCGCGCTCTGGGAAAGCCGGGAGAATTCCCCTACGCTAGGGGAATCTACCCGAACATGTACCGGGACCGACTATGGACGATGAGGCAGTACACTGGCTTCGGTTCAGCCAGAGAAACCAACCGGCGATTCAAGTATCTAATCTCCCACGGGGAGACAGGCCTAAGCACGGCATTTGACCTTCCAACGCAGCTGGGACTCGACTCTGATCATCCGAGAGCGCATGGGGAAGTAGGTAAGGTCGGAGTCGCTATCAGCAGTATCGACGATATGAGAGGATTATTCGATGGAATCGATCTTGGCAAGGTCAGCACTAGCATGACAATCAATTCTACGGCTCCGATTCTGCTCTGCTTGTATGTCGCAGTTGGATTGGATCAGCGGGTCCCGCAGAGGCAGTTGCGTGGAACTACGCAGAATGATATTCTAAAGGAGTACATTGCCCGGAATACTTACATTTATCCGCCCGAGTTTTCTCTGAGACTCGCCGTCGACCTCATAGAATATTCTGCTCGGAAAATGCCTCATTGGCATCCCATTAGCATTAGCGGCTATCATATTCGTGAGTCTGGGGCCGATGCCATTCAAGAACTTGCGTTCTGTTTCTCAAATGCGATTGAATACGTAGAAGCGGCACTGGCTCGCGGTCTCAAGATTGACGATTTTGCTCCCCAACTCTCATTCTTCTTCGCTTGTAGAAACGACTTTCTCGAAGAGATTGCAAAGTTCAGAGCAGCCCGAAAAATGTGGGCGAGTATGATGAGACTACGTTTCAAAGCCCGCGACCCTGAGTCATGCAAACTACGATTTCATGCTCAGACGAGCGGCGAGACACTGACCGCCCAACAGCCCGACAATAACGTCGCCCGAGTCTCGATCCAAGCACTAGCTGCCGTTCTCGGAGGCACTCAATCGCTTCACACAAACTCCCGCGACGAGGCTCTAGGTCTTCCCACTGAGGATTCTGTTAGGATCGCGCTGCGGACCCAGCAGATTATCGCGTACGAATCTGGTGTGGGCCGCACGGCGGACCCGCTGGGAGGAAGTTACTATCTAGAATCCTTGACGAGAACGATCGAGACCCAAGTCACGGCCCTTATTGAAAGAGTACAACAGCTCGGAGGTGCGAGGAAGGCCATTGAATCCGGCTTTGTTCACAGACAGATTCAAGAAAGCGCGTACAAGTTTCAGCGGTCCGTGGATGAGGGTCAGACGGTAATTGTCGGGGTGAACCGGTTCAAAGAAGGGGATCAGAAAGAAGCGAATATTCAGCGAATTAGCCCAAGCGTGGAGAGGCGACAGGTTCAACAATTGAGGAAGTTCAAGAGTTTGAGAAACAAAGCGAAGGTGAAGAGCGCCTTGTCGAGACTTGGCAGTGCGGCTTCTGGAGATGCTAACTTGGTTGAAGATATTTTGAGAGCGGTCCGATCTGAGTGCACTGTCGGCGAAATTAGCGACCTCTTCAGAAATACATTTGGCGAATACAGAGTTCGTCTAGAAATCTAGTCAATCATGATTAGTAATCGGGACTAGGGCAGGGTCTGACTGAAATCTGGAAATCTACGGGGTAAGGAAGAGCCACGTGCCATTGGCTTTGGCGATGATTTGTTTCTGCTGATTCGTGAGGATCGCTTCTGCGAAGGCGACTCTTTTTCCTCTTTTCGCCACGGTCCCTTCTGCTCTCAATGGTCCTTTGATGTGAGGTCTGAAGAAACTGATTTTCATTTCCATCGTTGTGAAGTCCTCGTCCGGAGATATCGTGGTGGATATTGCGATTCCCATGGCTGCGTCTGCGATATCAGCCATGACTCCTCCGTGCATGGTGGCTGACATGTTGTGGAGATGCTCGTCGACCTGCATTTCGACTAGGGAGTGTCCCTCGGAGAGCTCTAGTATCTTGATGCCAAGGGTCTTCGTGGCCGGACTGGGATAATTTGCAGTCTTCCAGGCGTGGTAGACTTTCTCCTTGATTCCCTTCATACTCGCGGTCAGCTCTGATTCTCTGTAATATTGGTTAGGTGGGACTGGGTGAGATTGAAGATTTATCTCGGGACGCTTATGCCCATCGTCCTGAATTGTCTTCGAATAAAGGGTCTGAGCATGTGCGGCGTGACATCAAGATTGCTCTCGAGAGAATACGTCGAGACATGGATCACGCTCGAAGAGATCTCGCTTCGGCCAGCAAGACATGGGTTGATTCGACTAGCAAGTTTGTACAAGACAGGGCCCCGAAGGTTTCTGCTACAATAGACGAGACCCTAGAGAAGACCTCTGAAACGTTCAAGCGAACAATGAATACGATCGATGCGCAAACGAAGACGCAGCAGATCAAGCTTCTACGAGCATACAAGTCATTTCTGTCCAAACAGGTCGATGTGATAGAGAAGCGATTGAAGAGTCTCAAAGAGTAGCCTGAGTTCTACGGAGTGGTGCCTGGGCTCACTTCTGCTGAAGATGAGTCAGCCGGAGGGCCGCCTCTCGTTTTCCGAATTCTAGTATATGCGAAAAACACCAAGAGCCCGAAGCCCATCCATATGCTGCCGAAGACCCTTCCAAGCGGATGTAGAATAACTACCAGAAGCCAGATCGTTAGGTCCGCAATGACGGATAGCACCCCAATGATCGGAATCGAATACTGCTCGTTACCATCCGATGCTTCGTGGCTTTTCCTCCAGAATGGTTTGATGTTGATGCTTCCAGGAGTCTTGAATGGGCGAAAGACGGCCTTCTCTTTGTTTCTGAGGGAGATTAGGCTTAGGCCGACGATCACGTACGCGATTAGCGCCCCAAAATTGTAAAGCTCGGCAACAAGACTGAGTTCTCCTGAAAAGGCTAGGGCAACGGATACAGACGAGAAGGCCACGATCGAGATGAAGGGAGTGCTATACTTTTTGTGGAGTCTTCCAAACGCCTTCGGTATTACTCCGTCTTGGCTCATCGCGTAGCTTATTCGTGATGCTCCGACTATTCCTGCATTGGAAGCTACTAGGAGGACGGACATGCCCAAGACGGCTGCGAGGCCAGCAAGAATCCAGCCGTTCGGGAGAGCGAGGGCGAGGAAAGCTACTGGGTCGTTGATACTGGTTGGGTTGTTCACGAAGTCCTGATAGCTTCTCACTCCGAGTGCGAGGGTTGAGAAGGAAAGCGTGGCCACCACAACGGCGGCGCTGATCAGAAATACGGCTCTTGGGATATTCTTAGCGGGTCTCCTAGTTTCTCCCGCGGTCTGGGATATGACTTCTATCCCAAGATATGAGGACATGGCTATGGTGATCGCATAGAGGAAGTTGGGAACTGTCGGAGAGGTTCCGAAGTGAATCGTATTGAGGCCAGGTCGGTAGGAAAACAAGTAGCCAGTGACTAGGATAATGGCTACCCCAACTATGTTGAACAGGACGAGGAAGTACGAGAATTTGGCTGACTCTCCTATTCCAAAAATGTTGAGACTCATCAGAAGCAGTATCGCTGCCGCTGTCGCCCCTCCGATCAACAGTGGCTCATTGAGTTGTGGAATGAAATAGCCTAGGTAGCCGATGGCGGCTAGAGCGGATATGGCGGTGGTGACGACATAGTCAAGGAGCAGAGCCCAGGCTGCTAGGAAAGCGATTCTTTGTCCGAAAGCTTTTCTCGCGTAGACGAATGCGCCCCCTGCTTGGTGGTAGGAGCTTGAGAGTTCTGCGTAGCAGAAGGCTGTGAGAATGTAGGCTGTAGTTGCGAAGAGGTATGCGTATGTTGCGGCCGCGCCCGCGTAGATGACGACGAGGCCTAGGGTGAAGTATATGCCCTCTGCTACGTCGGCGTAGCCGAACGCGAAGTTGCCTAGGATGCCGATGTTTCGTCTTAATCCTTGTCTTCTGCGCCCGGCAGGTCTCTGGGCGGGCTGTGTCAAACAGAAGTTCCTCAGTTATCCTATAGAGCCTGAAACTGCTGGGTCCTCCAGCGCAATGATATTTGAGACTATTTGGGCTTAGTTCCTCTTGGAGAGAAGTTCGTAGAATTTCTTCTGAACTTCAGAAATTATCTGGTCCCGTTTGGCGGGGTTGGCGATCTGCAGGAGGAGGACGAGCTGGGTCTCCTGGGGAGTTACTTGCGTGACACGGACTTGAGGAGTTGTGTCTGGTAGAAGGTCGACCTTCATATCCTCAGCGATGTGGAGCAGTTGATCCTCAATCTTCCTCAGGTCTATCTCTGTGCTGACTACGACTGGGATCTGGATGCGGAGGGCTCCTGAGCGGGTGCGGTTGATTACAGACCTTCTCAATAGTGTCGAATTCGGTATGCTGACTATTTCGTTATCTGGCGTAAGGATCTTTGTCTGTATCAGGTTTCTCTCGATTACTCGTCCGTAGTAGTCTTCGGCCTCTATCCACTCTCCTACCTTAAACGGCTGGAATGTGGACACGAACTGGGACGCGGCCATGTCAGCAAGAATGTTCCTGTAGGCCACGATCATCGCGAGACCCCCGAGGGAGAGTAGCGCGACGAGTAGGAGTATGTTGACGTTGAGTGTGTTGAGTATGTAGAAGGCGCCGAATATCCTGATGGACCACGTTCCTATCTGTTGCAGGCTGACTATCAATCCAGATGGGACAGTGCCTGCTATTCTTGTAATGATGCTCCTGTACGCCCGGACGGCTGAGTAGGTGAGTACGAGAATGAGTATTATGGTGAGGATCTGCTCGGCGGGCGGGTTGGTGAACAGGTCGAATATGTTGGAGGCCACTCTTTGTCCAGCCCTACCCCGAAGGGTGCTAGGCTGTTTCGCTTGACCTTAAGAGTTCCACGGTTCGAGCGACAGATGGAGCGTCGCCTAGTAGCAGAACCTTGTCTCCGGATTTTAGTTCGAGTTCGGGTTCGGGGAAGACGTAGCTGCTGTCTCTACATACTAGGGCGACTCTGCATTTCTCTGGCATCTGTATCTCATGAATCTTCTTTCCGATGAGGGTCGCGTTGAGCGGAATTATTGTTTCAGCAACTCGCAGGTCCAATTCCGATCGGTACATGAGCGTGACCGCGCGGTCTCTCTCTAGCATGTTTTCGAGATCTTTGAGGGCTAACTCGGCCGGGCAGATGACCATGTCAGCGCCAGCTTCTCTTAGTCGTTCCTTGTTCTTGGGACTGTTTGCCACAGCGATAATGCGGGGTACACCAAACTCCTTCTTCGCCTGTCTGGTTGCAGCCAGGTTGACCCTGTCGTCGTCCGTCGTAACTATGACTATGTCCGCTTGTGAGGCCTCAGCTAGCTTGAGAACGTCAGGCTTGGAGCCATCGGCGTTGAGAATAGTAGCATCCGAGTTGGTGGATGCTTCCTTGCAGCGCTCCTGCTTCTTCTCTATAACGGTAAGTCGATTGTCATCGCTGCTCGAGAGGTACCGAATAAGGTGCATTCCAATCCTCCCAGCTCCGATGATTAGCGCTCTCAACTAATTCCCGGCTCTTCTGATTGTAAACACGACTATTCCAGATAACCGTCACCAACCCTGTGGATTGTAATAACCTTGGGGTTAATCCGAGTTCTGCTAGCGCCCCAAACTCCGTAGCAAGTTACCAAAAATCACCTAGAACAAAGCCAGAACGATAATCAAAGCTCATTGCGTTGTCAGGGGGAGTTCACCGTTTGCCTCTATGGGGAAGTCAACCCCCTAGACGCCTATCAAAGGGGCATATTCCACATCCTGAGATAGACTTCTCGTCCAGATCAAGCTCAGATCAACGATCTGAGAGGAGCGTTTCATATGAAGCCCACCTCAAGCATTCAATGATACAGATGGAGACCGGTCGAAAAATCGCTGACTCGCCTGTTCTGCGCGACAAAGGGATAATCTCGCTCAGAAACGTTTCAGACAGCGAGTGGATCCTTCCCAGAATTTAGAAAAAAAAATATTTCCCGGGACACAAACTTCCCTTTTGGAAGAACCCTCCCGGAAATCACAGCATAATTTCAGCTCGCCAAGCCCTCAGAAAGAGTCCGGGGCATTGTGCAGATCCGCGAAATTAGTGATAGGTCTCGTTCATCCTTTGATGATGTGTTTCGAGATGATGAGCCTCATTATTTCCGAGGTCCCTTCCCCGACAGTATTGAGCCTAGAATCTCGCCAGTGCCGGTGCACATCGAACTCGTCCGCATAACCATAGCCTCCGTGAATCTGAATCGCCTCATCGCAGACCCTCAATCCGTGCTCGCTAGCGAAGACCTTGGCTTGGGCGGCCTCCGACTCGAACGGCTTTCCTTGGTCCTTCAAGTATGCGGCCCGGTAGACCATCATTCTCGACGCGTTGATATCCGTCAACATATCGGCGAGCTTAGACTGTATCATTTCAAAGTCTGAGAGGGGTTTGCCGAAAGCGGTCCGGTCCTTACTGTACTTGACAGCCTTGTCAAAAGCAGCCCGAGCTATCCCAGTGGAAATAGCCCCAACAGTCACTCGTCCCCCAAACAGCATCTTCTTCGCATATTCGAAGCCTTCTCCCTCGGTGCCGACTAGGCTCTCCTTCGGAACATGAGCATTCTCGAAGACAACCTCTGCAGTAACCGAGCCTCGGTATCCAAGCTTGTCGATATGCTTACTAGACTTCGCAGACTTTGCATCAACGAGGAAAGCTGAAGGTCCCTTGGGAGTCTTGGCGAACAGGAAGTAGAGATCACAGTAGCCACCGTTTGTGGTGAACATTTTCGTACCATTCACCACCCACTGTCCACCTTCGAGACGGGCCGTGGTCTGCAGATTCCGCGCATCGGAGCCCGCGCCGGGTTCAGTTAGCGAGAAGCCAGCGAACTTCTTGCCGCTTATCATTTGAGGAAGATGCTCTTTCTTCTGACTGGGACTACTGAACTGACGAACGCCCTCGCAACATGTCCCGTGAATGGCGAGCGAAAGAGCGGTGCTGGCGCAAGCCTTCCCGCACATCTCCATCGCGGCGACGTAAATAGGCCATGGAAGTTCGAGGCCCCCAAAATCTTTTGGAAAGCCCATGCTGGTGAATCCTTGCTCGAAGAGTTTCCGAATGTTCTCGCGAGGAAACTCCGCCTTCACGTCGATCTGACGAGCTGTCGGCTCGATCTCCTTCTCGAAGAAATCTCCCAGCGACTCGAGAAGGAGCAGATAATCCTCAGCGGCTGACCGGTACATCATCTGAACGAGTTCTTTCTGTTCCGGACCAAAGAAACCGACCATCGAGACTCTCCAACTGTCGGCCCTTTCCTTGAACTGTTTAATGTTTAGTACAACACGTTTTTCAGCACCGCACCCGATCCGTCCTCATGATCTTGAACCACCCGCGCTTCTCTGCTGCGAGGATCTCTAGCATTATAGTTCTCGTTGCAATCGGGATCATTTACTTCGGAGGAGCAAGCTGGAATCAAGTTCCAGTTCCGGATAGAGCGGTCTCTGGGCAGCCTCTTTTGATACCTCAAGGCCCCATGGGAGTGACAAGCGCAACAGCCGCTGACCCTTACTGGTTCCAAGTAGGCGCGATCGGCGACTCTAGCATCTACAACAGCGTAGGTGCGAGCGTTATGATAAGGACTGTTTACGACAAGGTCAACAACGACGCCCATTCCTACTGGGTCGGGAGCATACTCGCCAACGGGGCCTTCGTCCAAGTCGGATACTACAATGGACTAACCACAACAAACCAGTTCTACTGTTGCGCATGGTTCTACGAATACTTCCCAGCAGGCAACACAAACTCACCCCCAATAATCGGTCCCGCGGGATCAGCCGGCCCAATTGGATCGTGGCACACCTACACCATGAACTTTACCGGAAGCGGTGTCTGGTCATTCTACATGGATAACCAGTTCTTAGGGTCCAGCCCAGCTCAAGGACAACAGTACTACTTGGGACCCGGTGACACGGACTCAGGGACCCACCCTGCCGCGGTTCTCGCAGAGGTTGCGCAGACTACGTCCAACACCGACGTTATTGGCCCTGCGGAATTCAAGAATTTCATGTACGAAACGAACCCAGGGACGTGGCAATTGGTCCCGGTTGGAAAGGTCCACATTGGATATGGCGCAACAAGCTCCATGACCCTTGCTAATCCTTACAGGGCCACTGAAGTGTTCGGGCAACAAAACGACTTTCTGACTGGTAGTGACATAGCCTATCCTACAGATCAGTGCGGGAACGGCGTCTCTAACACCTCAAACTTGTGGTCGACGATAACGCTGTCGTGCGTCGGAAACAACTGGAATCTTCCCCCGCTTTCCTTCGTCGACGTAGATGGGAACAGCCTCACGCCAACCTGGGTTTCCCTATCTGATTCAACTGGAAGAGAAATATTCTTAACAACCTACAACAACCAACAAATTCCCAGCCCATCAGGGCAATGGACGATCAACCAGGTCTCGTGGCACGCCACCAACGTGGGAGCCGGAGCAGTAGTCAACTCGACCGCCAGCAGCCAGATCGTCCCAACAAATGTCTTTTCGGTCACGATGCATGTGGTCGGATACTTCTACTCACTTCCAGTCAAGAACACAACGGTCATAATGTATCTACCAGACTCAACCAACGAGACAGTGAGGACTGACGATAATGGTCAAGTGGTCTTCACACAGCTACCCGCTGCCACGTACACCTTCCACGTTACAGTCCCTTACGGAATACCTTCAACAACAACGCAGACAATCAGCAATGGTGGGTCGATTGTGGCCAAAGTCTTCAGTCTTCCAGAACTGATCACACTAATCATACCACCCATACTAATCGCCATCTTGGTAGCTGTAGCTGTCGCGAGAAAGGAGAGACAGCGGCAAGCGATGATTCAAGCACAACCGATTCCAGCAACGGGTTTCGCATCGAGCTTCTGCAGGTCATGCGGGCAGCCGCTCTCGCCCACCGCGAATTTCTGCACCAGTTGCGGAACTCCACGAATAATGACCCGGTAACCATTTTTTTCCCGCGGAAGTCTTATAGTAAACAGTTCATCGCCGATTTTCCCGATGGATTCTTGCCCTTCCAGATAGGAATAGCGGGGGTAGGCTACGCCGGCTTCGACTCGATGACCCCGGGGCTCTCGACGCGAGAGCTGATGTTTGAAGCCGCAACCCGCGCCTATGAGGATGCTGGAATAGATCCGCGTAAGGATGTTCAGAGCTTTGTCTGCTGCACGGAGGATTTCTGGGAAGGAATCAGCATTACAGACGAGTACATGCCCGACCAGCTGGGCGCGGTCCTACGACCATTATGCACCATCTCGTCAGATGGGATAATCGGACTAGCTACAGCTTGTATGCACATCATGTCGGGCATCGCTGATGTCGCGGTCGTAGAATCCCACAGCAAGATTTCGGATGTCGTCAATCCTGACGAAATAGCCAGTTTCGGCTACGACCCGATCTATACTCATCACCACTTCGATGCGGATCCCAGATTCCTCGCAGGAATGGAGATGGCTCGATACCTCAGAGATACAGGGACTAAGAGAGAGCACTGCGCCCAGGTCGCGGTCAAAAACAAGAAGAATGCTCTATCCAACTCTCGAGGAGTTCACGGAGCGGACATAGACAAGGGGACGGTAATGAACTCACAGAGCGTTGCTTCGCCCTTGACCGAACTCGAGTCAAGTAAGGGAATCGACGGAAGCATAGTATTCGTTCTGGCGTCGGCCCAGAAAGCCCGTAAACTTGGGCATGATACAGTTTGGATAAAGGGAATTGGATGGAGTTCCGACACGCCGGTAGTTGAAGACCGAGATTTTGCGAGAGCGGAGTACGTTGAACAGGCAGCGGCTAGAGCCTACAAGATGGCTAATGTTAGGAGTCCTGCTAGCTATTTTGATTTGGCCGAGGTTGATGATACCTACAGCTACAAAGAGCTACAGAGCATAGAAGCCTTGAAGCTTGCAGCCAAGGGTAAGGCGGGTAAGATGGTTGACATGGGCACTTTTGATAGAGATGGACGATTGCCAGTTAATGCATCAGGTGGCTCTCTAGGAGTGGGACACTTGCTGGAGGCGACAGGACTGCACCGGACACTAGAGGCAGTTTTGCAATTGCGAGGCCAAGCAGGCCGATTACAAGTTCCAAGGGCCATGAGAGCTTTGGTCCAGAGCTGGAGGGGCATACCTACTGCTACAGGAGCAGTAGCGGTGCTAGGAAACTAGAAGGAGTTCGTAATGAAAAGGCGAGTTGCAATTGTGGGCGCCGGAATCACACTATTCCGACGTCGGATGCTGGAAAGCCCCAAGGAACTATCCTTCGAAGCCTCAAAGATGGCCCTAGACTCCGCGGGGCTGACGCTGAAAGACATACAGTCTGTGGTCTCAGGCTCCGCACCCGACGCCTTCGACGGGGTGCACATGAAAGGAGAATACTATCTTGATGGAATGGGAGCTATCGGAAAGCCTCATCAACGGGTCTATGTTGGAGGTGGAACAGGAGTCTTCACACCGGTTGGCGGTTGGTGGAACGTCGCCTCTGGCCTCTACGATACTTGTCTTTGTGTTGCGGAGGAGAAAATGTCGCCTTTACACCCGCACCCTCAGTATGCTTTCTGGAGCATCTTCGATCAGATACTCGAACGACCTCTCGGGACTACTTTGCTCTGGATCTTCTCGCTGGAGATGAGGCGGTACATGCACAAGTACGGAATCAAGGAAGAGGAGATCGCAGAGGTAGCGGTGAAGAACAAAGGCAATGCGATCGATCATCCGTCTGCACAACTAGGCGCTAGGATCAGCGTAGACGACGTGATGAGATCAGAACCTATCTGTGAACCAGTCAAGAGACTGGATGTCAGTCCTCCAAGTGATGGGGCAGCGGCTGTGATTCTTGCCTCGGAGAAGGTTGCGAAGAAGCTAACGGATCAGCCAGTCTGGCTTGATGGTGTTGGCTGGACCCTGGACAGTACTCACTGGACCAACCGGGATCTCGCGTATCCTGAGTATGTTGAGAAGGCGGCGAAGATGGCTTACAAAATGGCCGGGATCAAGAACCCGAGAAAGGAGATCGAAGTGGCCGAACCATACGATCCCTTCGACTACAAGGAGCTTCACCATCTGGAAGGGTTACAGCTAGCTGGCAAGGGGGAGGCGCCCAAGATGACTGTTGATGGCGTGACTCAGCGGGACGGAGATCTACCAGTCTGCCCATCAGGGGGTCTTCTAGGGGTTGGTAATCCGATAGCTGCGGCCGGCATGATGAAGATCTGCGAGATCTTCTGGCAGCTCAGAGGGGAAGCCGGAAAGAGACAGGTGAAGAAGGATGCACGGACCGGCCTTGCCCAGGCGTGGGGCGACCTGATGCAGGTAGGTACTGTTACAGTGATGAGGTCCTAGAGGAGAATAACAATGTCGCAGAAGATAACAAGCTATCCAGGCCACGAAATCACGCCAGACGAAGTAAAGGAAGGCAAGTATCTGCACGTTATCTACAAATTCGAACCACGATACAGCTGGGCTGCGGGAGTGGCGATCAGCAGATTTCTCACGGAGCTGAAGGATGGAAAAATCGTCGCGAGAAAATGCTACAAGTGCCAAAGAATTCTTGTTCCTCCGCGAATGTACTGTGAACAATGTTTTCGACCGACCGATGAGTGGGTCCGCATCAAGGACACGGGAACAGTCAACACCTTCTCTATCTCACACGTTGGAACGGACGCTAGACGTCTCAAGACTCCAATCCTTATCGCCGTGGTCGACATTGACGGCGCGAGCCCTGGAATGGGAATACTTCACAACCTTGGAGAAGTAGAGCCGTCAAGGATTACAATAGGAATGAAGGTCCAGGCAGTCTGGAAGCGAGCAGAGGAGAGACAGGGAGCTATCACGGATATACGATATTTCAAGCCGGTGGAACGCTAGAGCAATGCCAATTCTAGAGAAGATTACTCAATCGCTACAAGCGCGTCGCTGGACAGACAGTATTCCTCTAGAGTTTCACTACACTGCGGGGGTTGCTGGCGAAGAGTTTCGGCGTGTCCTGAAAGATAGCGGCCGTTTCCTGTTATCGAAATGTGCCAAGTGTAAGACCACTTACATTCCAGCTAGAATGTTCTGTCCCTCGTGCTTCGTCGAAATGAAAGAGACTATGACCCTTGACGAGCCAGGATATGTCTACAGCTACACGACTGTTAACAGGAATAGAACCGGAGAAGAGAGCGAGGCAGTGGAAATCGCTCTCATAAGGTTTGACGGAGTCAAGGGAGGAATCGTTCACAAATTGGACGTAAGTGACCCGAGCAAGTTGGCGTTCGGAATGAAGGTAGTCCCAATTCTGAAAGACGCGGGTGAGCGGACTGGGGCTCTGACCGATATCAAAGCCTTCAGACCGCAATAGCCCCCCAACCCCCACACGGATAATTTTTGACCAATGACGTAGTTTGAGGGGAAGCCTTAGACTCAAACTACTTATTCCGTGTTGAAACTCTCCTCGCATGGTCACGGGCCGGCGGAGCAAAACCGAACAGCAACGCCTGCCCACGAAAGCAGCAACGGTCGCCATTGACAGTCGGAACTGGATCGTTTATTCTCAGCTTCTATTGACAATGTTCCTCTGGGGGTTAGCTTGGCCCGTCGGGAGGCTTCTGGCGACAAACCTTCCTCCAGTGTCCATTGCCGTACTGAGATATGCAGTAGTCGTCCCTGTCTTGTTCGGGATTCTCAGAGCCAAGCGACAGCCACTCAAGCTTGAACGAAAATGGGTCTCGAATCTCATCATCATGGGTCTGTTCTCGACGACCCTCTACCAGTTCTTCTTCCTCTACGGAGTCAGATACGCCGCCGCTAGCGACGACTCATTAGTCATCGGTATAGGACCCGTTCTCATAGCGATCATGGCTTCGTTCGTCCTTAACGAACGCTTGACGAAGACGAAAGGTCTGGGCTTCATCTCGGGACTTGCCGGTATCGGAGTCATCTCTCTACTCTCTCCCAACACTGACGTTCTAAACAGACCTCTAGGAATAAGCCTCGTCTTCGGAGGCGCAATAGCATACGCCACCTACACCGTCATTCTGAAGAGATTCGTGGCAGGAATTAGATCAGACAATACCCGTCCACACCTCTCTTCCCTCGCCATACTGGCATGGATCTCTCTTTTCGGCTGGTTCTTTCTAATTCCATTGTCATTATTGGAGGCACCCTGGACTTACAGTTGGGGCCCTGTCTCCTGGCTTGGAATCCTCTACCTCGCCATTCTCTCCACAGTCGTAGGGTACTTCTTCTACGTCGAAGGCGTCTCGAAGATTGGAGCCGGAAGGGCTGCAATCTTCGGCAACCTGGTTCCGGTGTTCGGGGTCACTACCTCAGTGCTTCTTCTCGGAGAGAGTCTCAGCCCCTGGCATGGGGTAAGCTTCCTACTGATTCTCATAGGGGTCGTCTTAGTTAACAAACAGAAAAGCCCACAGACGTCGATAGACCGAAACTAGCAGTACCCTCTCGACATCTTCCTATAAATCGACTGACACGCAACACCTTTTTCTTTTCCATCTTCATCCTTTATGGCCTCTCTTAAGCAGGTTTGAATCAAGGCAGACCGGAGAAATTGCGACTAACAACCCTCGACCAAGATATTGATGCTGGACGGAAATATCTGAACGAGCGGAGTCTTCAGGTGGGCCACGTCCTGCCTCTAAGCGAGGAGACTTTCAAAGAATACTTTCCGGAAAGGAAAAGCTTCCTGCTTTACTCAGTAAGAACTGTCGACGCACTTTTCTCTTACCATTCAGGGCGAGAGAAATGGGCACCTCGAGCCGATTTTATGATCGTAACGGATTCCCTCGCCGGCCTCAAGGAAGCGGTCAAGAGGATCGAAGACACTGCAGTCGCTCAGGAGAAACTCGTTCTTAGAACCCGCATCTTCGGCTACGATCGCAATCGACTCCAAGCACTCAGGGCTCTCGACTACAAGATCGGCGCGTCAATTCCCGGTGCTGTGTCTCTTGACGGAAAGAGGTTTGACTTACACTATTTGTACAAAAAGCTCTCCGATCGCTACCACTTCAATATTCATCGAGGCTACGCCAATCCTGGACTCTATCCGATTCTAGAGGTTGAAAAGGCAAGAAATGAGAGGCTGAAGCTCAGAGGCTACCGAAAAGAAGATCGTCCCTTTCTGGATAAAGCTGCCACTCATCTAAACGTCATACGAGGAATAGCGAACGGGGTCTTTGAGGGATCAGTCCCATGGAGCCCTGGAACCTATGAGGAATGGTTCGACAAGCGCAGAGTGTTTCCGATAGTGTGCGAGGACGAGTCTATTGGTGAACCCGTGGGGCTGCTCGACCTCTTCAAAGTTGATCCTGACGTGATGCAGCACATAATGATCTTGGGCATGTATGTCCGAGCGGAATATCAGGGCGTCGGGGTAGGGACTTTACTCATGGACGCTATGAAGATCCTCGCGAAGAGGCTCAATGTTTCTAGAGTCATGCTCACGGTCTTCGAAGGCAACACTCCCGCTGAGAAACTCTATGCCAAGGTTGGATTCGTCGAATGTGGAAAACTCCCGGGATGGCTGCAAGAAGGATACATTAACGAGACATATATGGTTCTCCAGCTTGATTAGCAGCTCGTTTCAAGAGGAAATCGCTCAGGGAACCGTAGGTCTTGCAGACGTACTCCTGATGAGTGCCCAGACCAGCCGTGCGGCTCCGAAAGCAATCATTCCTCCACCAATGATCTCCCATACGAGGACAGATCCTCCCTGAGTGACAAAGACGCGAACGATGATAACAACTATGCCGGATACTATCCAAACTGTGCTATTGACGATTCTCTTTAGGATTAAACCCCGCATTTCAGTCATAATTGACGGGCTCATAATATTAAGAGTAGACGAGAGCAAACTTTTGAGTCAGGGATGTTACAAGCTAGTGACGGCTGATAGTACTTGACCCAGGCTCGCAAGAAGAAAGTGCTTGATGAGGTCAGAAGGCAGCGCCAGCGAAGAACTATCATCTCAGTGGTCATTGTTGCTGTCTTAATTGGGACAATTGGGTACGGTGTCTATGCGCTCACCCAGAGGGGGGGTGGCGGGAACTTTCCGTTTCCGTGCCTTGCTGAGGTCACTACCGTGCATGTTCATCCTAGGCTTCAAATCTCGATAGATACGGGTGCCGGAATCACTAACGTGACGATTCCGACGGCCGTCGGGATTCTTGATCCCCAGATTACAAATGGTATCGCTGGGGGTGGGTCTTGTTTTGAACCAATGCACACCCACGATTCGTCAGGAATAATTCATGTCGAAGCGGGCTCCGTATCGAATCAATATACTCTTGGTGCTTTCTTCCAGATCTGGCAGGTCACTTACGGGACTGTTAACTTCGCCGGAGCCAGCCGACCAGTAGTTTTCAACAACACAGATATTCTCGGCTACAAAACGGATTCAACTCACACGCTCTCACTCTTGACGGATGGCCAGAAGTTCACCGGTACATACGGGTCTTTGGACCTAACCCACTACGACTACTGCACTGCTCAGTCTTCCAGTCCGCCATGCTATCCCACTGCAGGGGGAGACCCTCAATGGCCAGGAGCGTATCCTTACGGGACTGGCCACATAGTGGTCATTGATTACGCAGCCGTCTGAAAGAGGCTCGATATCATTCTCAACTCTAGTAGGAAGAAGTTGAGATTCCTCATTTCAGATGGCTTATCAGCTATCATCGGGAATCTTGGGAGCATATCGAGAGCAAGAAGTTGAGCGAAGCAGCTGTTCCGGGGCAGACGATTGTCAAGGGTCTGTCCATGATGGTGCCTGAAAGTATTGTCCAGCAGAATGCTGAGAGGAAACGAGTGAAAAAGGGAATTCTAGGCGGGTCAGAAGAGCGATTCGTCTTTGGGAAGACACTGTATCTGCCCTATCTAGAGTTCACCTACCAATACTCTACTGAGAAGGGCTTTCTGTCAAAGCGGAGCATTCTCGGCCAAGGAAGGTCAGTGGTCATGGCCCTTCGAGAGGTAAACTTAGGCTTCGACCCTGACCTAATCTCGTTACTGCCTCAACTGGCAGACATAGAGCCTGACTCTGGCTCGGTGGTCCAGGGAGTCGACTCTACGATTCTCGTCAGTGAGAGACTGGATGAGCTAAAGAAAACGCTGTCCGACTACGATCACCAGTTGCAGGAGTTGTCGAAGAAACATGATTCTCTCACGAAGATGGACTCTGCGAGACGAGAGGTCAAAGAAAACATTGATCATCTGAAAAAGACTCGTGAGACCCGATGGAAGATGTTCGCAGACGGACTGAAACTGCCCTCCAAGATAGATCTGAACAAATTCGAGCTTCTTGATGGTAACCTGTTCTACATGCCCTACTTTGTTGCGCGGTTCTCGCGTGGTGGTGAATCAAGATTCCAGGTTTGGGACAGGGAAGGAAAGGAGAGCGAGACGATTGCGGAGGAGTTGATGAAGAACGGCAAATTCCGCGACCTCGTCCAGTCGCATATTTCGAAATAGAAAGTTTACGTAAACTCTTTTCTCTCAAATAGGACGAGACCGAGCAAAGCGGTAACTACGAAGTAGGTCAAGAGTATGGCTATTCCTCCGGAATGCTAGCGTATGGAGCGAAAGCCTCGCCCTGCGACAAAGTCGTAGGATATGGATCCACAAGTACGTTTGTGATAATTGTAGCCCCATAGGTAATCAGGAACCAAGGCTCAATCTTCGCAAGGCTCTCCACCAGCGCTTGGATCTTGAGAGTAGTAGTTTTTCCGGCCCCGTTCGGGCCGAGAAAGCCCACACACTTTGAGCCTTCGATTTTCAGGTTGAGGTTGGATAATGCAGTAAGAGAACCATAGCCTTTCGTTAGGTTTTCAGCGACAATCGATGGCGTAATCATCTATTACCAATCAGTAGGGAGATTTCGCTGTTTCATCATGTCCTATTTCGTTTCTCGCTTTCGAGAGAATCAGCTGACAACCTTTCTAAACAAGTAAAGCGTCGCCCCGAGTGTCAACGCTCCGATAAGCGCAATTACCCCGTAGGCTTGCAGGATCGTGCTCCAATCGTAGCCTATCGCGCAGTTGCTCAAGTCAGGCGTGCACCCGGTGATCAGGTTTCGGATTGCGTTCACCGCGAAGCTTATCGGGTTGTAGGAAGACACGGTCTGCATCCAAGCCGGCATCGCTGTCTGTCCCACGAGGGCTGTGCTCATGAACAAGAGTGGGAAAGTCAGAAACCCTGCTATTCCGAATACGGTCTCGGCGCTTTTGGTCCTCAGTCCCAGTGCGAGGGATATGCCAGACCAAGCGAGACCAAAGAAAGCAACCGTGAATATGATTAGCAAATATCCCAGGAAGCCGGTTTCAGGGAAAACACCAAGCGGATAGGCAAGGGCGAGTATGATTACTGTTTGAGCTACGACCCGAAACGCGTCACTCAGGATCCTCCCAAAGAGGATGGCAGACCGGTTTACAGGAGTAGCAAGCATCTTGGTGAGAAATCCAGACTTTATGTCGTCAACAACCGCCGTGCCAGACTGAAACGCGCTGGAGAACGCGTTCTGCAAAACAATACCTGCGGTAGCGAAGACTGTGTAGCTAACTCCCGGACCTAAGAGTTGGCCGAACTTGCTGAACAGCTGTGTGAACAGTACTAGGAAGATTACTGGTTGGAATAGAGAGAAGAAAATTAGTATCGGGTTACGGACTAGTTTCTTCATCCAACGGACAAACAGGTGGTATGAGTCTGATAGGAATGACATATCTTATCGTCGCCTCCTAGCGAACATTCCACGATAGTTTGCGCTAGTCACTTCTTCGACTCTGATTCTCTTACCTGTGTGTTTGAGAAATACGTCGTCAAGGGTCGGTGAAGAGACCGCGATCGACGAGAGTTTTATGCCCGCATCATCAAAAGCTCTGACGATTTCTGGGACTAGGAAGCTACCGTTCTTTGCATAGACAGTGAGTCCGATGTCCGAGTTTACAATATTCGAGACTCGATCGAACTTGTTTTCTAATACCTGTTTCGCTTTCTCTTTTGTTTCGCCGTTCATTGTTGTGCTCTCCAATCCGAGCGAAATCGAATCAGCCCCAATTTCCTGCTTGAGCTCGGCTGGAGTTCCTTGCGCGACTATCTCCCCAAGGTCAACGATAGCCAGGCGACGGCAAAGGCGGTCAACTTCCTCCAAGTACTGCGTTGTGATGAAAATCGTGATCCCTTGTTCGTTAAGCTGTTTGAGATACGCCCAGATCGCGGCTCGAGACTGCGGGTCCAGACCCGTTGTTGGTTCGTCCAGGAAGAGTATCTTAGGGTCGTGGACGAGTGTTGTTGCAAGGTCGAGCCTTTTCTTCATCCCGCCGGAGTAGAATCCGGCACGCTTGTCCGCTGCATCGACCAGGTCAACGATCTTCAGAAGCTCGTCAACTCTATCCTTCAAAGCCTGTCCATGCATCTGTTGCATCTCGCCTTGAAGGATCATGTTCTCACGGCCGGTTAGGTCTTCATCGACTACCGTGTCCTGATTTTGAACCCCTATGATCTTCCTTATCTTCGCAGAGTCCGATTCCACATCGAAGCCTGCGACGGATGCAGAACCTGAACTCTTTCGAAGGATGGTAGTGAGGATTTTGATAGTGGTGCTTTTACCAGCGCCGTTCGGTCCCAGGAAGCCAAAGAATTCTCCCTCTGATACATTGAACGAGATTCCTTTCACGGCCTTTGTCCCGTCCCCGTATGTCTTGACGAGTTGGGACACGTCGATTATTCCGGGCATTTGACCAGCTTTGAGATACGGCGAAGCGGGCAGGATATAAACTATATCGTATCAGATACAGAATCCGATAGTGACCTCAACATCAGCGCAACTGCGGAGTGTAACTGAAAACAAGCATCTGATGAGAACATGGAACCTATCTTCCCGCGCGGTCAAGAATGCTCCTTAGAGGCAGACGCCGACTCATTGGCTTTCTATCAAACTCTGGAGATTGAGCATTGAAAGCGCGCGTTGGCATCGACGACATTGCAGTCTACGTTCCTCGATTATATCTGGAATTAGCCAGTGAAGAGCACCCGGAAAAGCATACTGAGTTCTCGCGCGCGAGAGATTCCGATCCTGCAAAGTATCTGCATGGAATCGGAATTGCGAAGATGTCAATTCCAGACACGTACCAGGACAGTTCAGTCTTGGCTGCAAACGCGATCTTCGAACTAATTGAACGGAATAATCTTTCTCCGGCGAGTATTGCCAGAATCGATATCGCTACTGAGACAGGGGTTGACGAGTCCAAGCCCGTCGCAGCCTACGTTCACGGAATGCTGGAACAGAAGTATGGCAAGGGGGCGTTCAGGAAAACTTCCGGAGTTGAGTACAAGTTCGCTTGCGTCAGCACGGCTGATGCACTCGAGAGCTCTCTGGACTGGGCGTGGGCGGGCCGAAGCAACGGTAGATCCAGCATCGTCTGTTCGACCGATATTGCAAAGTATCCACTGAACACTCCAGGGGAACCTACGCAGGGAGCTGGGGCTGTCGCATTGTTGGTCAGAGAGGACCCAAGATTGCTAAGCTTCGATAGCGTCATCGGCACTTACATGGAGGATGAGGATGATTTCTGGAGACCACTATTCTCCACGACCGCGGTGGTACATGGTAAGCATTCTGAGAAATGCTACTTGAAAGCGATGGAGGGAGCAGTTGACAACTGGGCGGAACAGGCAGAGGCCGCCAGACTCATCAGCGCTGGACCTGGAGAATCATTAGTGGACCACGTGGGACCGATGTCGTTTCACGTCCCATATCCAAAGATGGCTGAGAAAGGCTTCGCCTACCTCCTGAGACACTTCTGGCGAGGACTCCCTCGCTGGACAGAGGTGACGCAGAAGATTGGACATGAGCCCAAAGCCGCGAGCTTCAAGAAGCGGGAGGAGTTTGAGAAAGCAGAATCGGATTACATGAGACACTTCATGGAGACGTCACAATTTCAGAAAGAGTATCTCGACAAGGTGGCTGACGGTCTCGTTCACGCAAGAGAGAGCGGGAACAGCTACTCAGCTTCCGAAAAGAGCTGTCTCTCAATGCTCTTAGAGACAAAAGCTAGGAAGAGCGCTGATCTCGCAGGAAGAAGAGGAGGCTCCGGCAACTATGGCAGTGGTTCTAAAGCAAAAGTTTCGAGCTGGGTCTTCCAGGAAGGATGGAATGATGTTGCAAAGAAGTTTGGCCACTCAGAGAAGCTGCAACACCGGAGACCGGTGTCTTTGGTTGAATATGAAGCGCTTCACGAAGCTGGACCCCTGCCGGATGGGAGAAAGTTTGTGGCAGAACCGGAAAACGAGTTCGTTCTTATCGACGTAACTCCTCAAGGCTACCGGCATTACAAGTTCGCGGATTAAGTCGAAGAGGCTTTACGGAATAACGTCAGACGAATCCCCGCTCGGTGAGACGATACGCAATTCCTCGCCAGACGCCCTTGATTAGCATCATGAGCAGCGAAAGGATCCCAAGGACTCCGGCAATGATTATGGATGCCGTCAGTGATATTTCGGAGACTACTATGAGTATGATCACAATGTACGTGGGAATGATTGCAAGAAGTTGTTTCAGGTCAAACTGTCCAGGCATCATTCCTTCTTCTTTGACTTGCTGAACAGCGCCCAGCCTCGCAACCAGGTAAGTTGCAAGTATCGATGCGGAAGAAACTGTAACGAGAAGCACAATGGAAGAGTTTACAGCCGCCGGAACGCCTCGAAAGGCGAGGACAATATTCGCGACGGCAAACGGCCCTGTTATGGCTAAGGTCGATACTGCTCTCGAGAGAAGAAGATGTCGCAAGTATACTGCCGGATCCATGGCTGTAAAGGCGAGCCAGCCTCTCTCGTTTGAGAACGTTCCCTGAGACATCAAGACTAGAGTGATGATCCCCATGAGAATGGGCAAGACGATGACGACGGGTCTAGACAGAAGATCGGCAAATGGTGATAGCCCGGTCAGAAAAAGATAGATTGCGCCTAGAGCACTGGAAATAATGAGTACAGTAGACGTTCTTACACGAGCCGCCCTGTAACTGGTGGAGCCCGCAAGATTGACTCTCCCCACAAGCTCCAAGAATGACAAGTGGTAAGAGTAGATTGCCTGCACAGGTCTCTTCCCAGCGAAACTCATGGTCTTCTTGTACTCAGAACTAGTAGCCCTCAAAATACTCCTCATCGATCCCAGTTCTAGATAGGCCAGCTCTCTCAAGGCAACGGGTACTGTTACGGCTGCGAATCCAAACAGCGTGATGCTGCCGTACAGAAGGTCTCCTGTGAAAGGAGAAACCGGAGTAAACGGGTTCCCGAGGATCGAAGAGAGGCACCAGGTTCCGAGAACTACTGAGAGCCCTGCTCTAACTCGGGTCGAGAGAATATTCGAGACGACGCCAAGCGCAGTGACGACCGCGGCCAGAATCGCCAGGTCTACACCTAGCACTATCGTGGTTTGGAGAGTTCCCGCGCCTGCAAGATAGAATCCGAAGAGGAAGAGTATGGTGATCCCGGAACCGACGAACTGAGCTGTAAATAGCGAGAGGCTGAGTTCTCTACGCTTCAGCGGCAGGGTCAACAGGTAGTCCCTGTCCGACTTTAGAACGAACAGACCTCCGAAGAGAAGGCTTACAGCGATGAAGAAGATCGAAGCGCCTACAGCGTAGTAGGAGAATCCTCCAGAGAATTCTGGAGAGTTTCCAGTCGTAACCGTCCTTATCACAACGTCATACGCTAGAAAGAAGGTCACGAGACCAAGGAGTGGCTTAGAGAACCTAGTCAAGAGGACGAACTTTACGAGTTTAGCCAGCATTTGTCATTAGCCTTGCAACGACGCTTTCTATCGGCTCTTCACCCTGTTCCAGACTCTTGAGCGTATCAATAGTCCCGTTCCAGACTATCTTGCCCCTTGAGATCATGATGACTCTCTCTGTTAGCCGTGTGGCGATTGACATGATATGGGTGGAGACTATCTGGGTCGAGTCCAGGGATTTCAGCATCTTGAAAACTCTCTCCTGGGTTGGAATGTCGAGATAGTTCAGTGGCTCATCCAGCAGGACTATTCTCGGATTGTGGATGAGGGCCAGGGCAATGGCTAGTTTTTGCATGTTCCCTCGCGAGAGCTTTCCGACCTTGGCCCGTTCGTATTCCCGAAGGCTCAACTCATCCAAGAATCTCTCAGTCGCTTCGGGGACATTTCCTACTCCTCGAAGAGCGGCGATGTACTCCAAGTTCTCCCTGACGGATAGGGTTCGGTACGGCGTTGCGTCTTCAGGGAGATATCCGAGAATCGACTTGGCTTCCGAGCTGAAGGGTTCGTAGCCGTTGATCCTGATTGTCCCAGTATCAGGTTTCAAGAGACCAACGAGAAGTTTCAGAGTTGTTGATTTTCCAGCCCCGTTTGGACCCAGAAGAGCATACCTCTCGCCGCATGGTATGTTGAACGAGACATCATCGAGCGCAACAGTCTTGCCATATGATTTCGTGACAAACTTGACTTCTATGCACGCTTGCCCAGACGATGCCACCAGATTGGTCTACCTCTTCCTCACACACTGAACTGTCCGACTGCTCGAGTTGGAGACGCGCTATCCCGATTAATAATCCACATCATCGTTCCCTACTGACATCCCGAAGCGAGTCCGACCGAGATGACGGAAACCACTGTACTGAGCAAGAAAGCCCTTCTCATTTTGGTCTTTGGGCTGCTCGTCATGAACTTCCTCACATTTCTCGCTGCCTACCCGCAAATATCCAACATTGATTCGGGATGTTGCTCGAATCAGCCTCTAGCGAAGGACTTCTCGGGAGTATACATTGGAGCCTGGCGCCTATTCCATGATCCCAGCGGGTTCACGCTCATGGATATGTAGCCGATGGCGAGGTTCAAATTTATCCCCAGCCTGAACAGTACAAGTATCTCCCATCCTTTCTTCTCATGGTCTCTCCAGTTCTTCTGGTCAAATATCAAGAAGCGACGGTTCTCTACGATACCGTCCCAGTTCTCACTCCTTCCCATTATCGGAATCCTGGTTTACAATCTTACGAAAGAGAAGGGATGGGCTATCACGATCATTGCCGAAGTCATCACGCTACTAGCGCCTGCCGTAGCTCCCGGCTGGGGATTCTCAGTCGCTTATTTCTGGCAGTGGAATGAAGGCCAATCAAAGGTGCTCGAGACTTTTCTTCTAACCCTATCCTTCTACCTCGGGAATAGGGACGAGCTCTATGGTCCGGGCTGGTTCTGGGACTAGCTTTCTTCGAACCTAGGTTTGTGATCGTCGGCCTCCCGCTATTTCTCACATACAATGAAACAAGGATCGTCCCAGCCATGAGCGCTCTTCTTGGCACTCTAACATTGTCGAACCTTTTCCTGCTCTACCCGGGTGTAGGATCGTACTTCCTAAGAATGCTCTTCAGCACGAGGATAACCACGGCTCTCTATCCATACGCGGCCATACCCCTAGCAGAAGTCGTCTTCCTCAGCTTCATCAGCTATCGCGAAATCCTGATCGGAGCGAACCGAATCCTAAGAAGGTTGAGGCCGCAGATCCTTCTAGCTGAGGTCTGGTCGGCCTCTCACCGGTAAGGCCCTGCGGTTGCTGCGGAACAGAGTTCCGTTCTTGGCACCAATACCCAAGAAGGATGCGCCCAGTTTCAATCGGTTATTCAATGAATAATTCGGGAATAATCATGGAGATGAGCTTGCTCGGGCAGAGTCGGTCAGACGGAACAGATGACGTAGTTCTGGTTTTCAGACCACCCGAAAACCCCGCAGCTCAGATCGCAGGAATTACTCCCTTCAAGAGTCTCAGGCTGAAACTGGATGAGCTCCTGGACTGGTTCAAAGGCCTGAATGTCGACTCCATCGAACTTTGGATCGAGGGCGCTTATAGATCTGGGAATAGGACTGAGCTCTTCCTCTCACTGGAAGGAAAAACAGGTGCAAAGCTCACCTTGCGGCCCTTCTCAAAACATGTTCAAGCGGTACTTTCACCCGAGAAGATTGAACCCTCTTCGGTCTCAGAAAGTTCGGAGCCTGCCTCGAAGGAAACGCAGAGTTCTACGACCAAACTGGGACCATCAGCTCCTTTCGTCAGCGCTCTCTTCTCTCCAGGAGGAGGGATAGAACGACAAGTCGTCGCCTTGATCGGTAGTGCCGTTGGCAGTATCGAGATGGCGGCCTATGAGTTCACAAATGTATATGTCGAGAAGGCCATTTTAGAGGCGATCAAAAGAGGGGTCAAAGTCGCACTCGTCTTGGACCTGCTAGGGACAAAGGGTCAACAAGCAAGACTTCACGACACGCTGGAAAGAGCTGGGTGTGATGTACGACTGATCTCACCGCGTGGAGGAATAATGCACGACAAGTACATTGTTGTCGATGGGAAGACTGTCGAGTGGGGAAGCTACAACTATACTGAGAGAGCGGAGAACAAGAATTTTGAGAATGCCACGTTCGCGACTGATAGTACGCTTGCCCAGCAATACCACTCTGATTTTGTGTCAATCTTCAACCAAGCCAAACCAGAAGTTCACGGAGCGAGACGCGCGATACAACGATTCCTAAGGCACCTATCAAGCGGATCAGATGCAGAATAGGTCCTGCTAGGCATCGGTCCTTCTTTGCAGTTGGAGATACTCACCTTCAATCCTACCGCCTGATCTCAGATAGAGTATCGCTCCAGATGCTAGATGATCGAGGAAAGCGGGTGTGTAGACTTTCATCTCCTTCTGGTACAATCGCGCTTCCCGAATTCTGGGGTCCGGAGGAATCGCTGAGGATCTCGAAGAAAACGCTGTCATCTCCCGCTCGAAAGTTTCTAACTATTAGCCCGGGGAATTTTTGGACTTGCCCGGGACCACGCTCTAGTCGGTTAGCCCAAGGCAATAAAGGAGCCAGTAGATTGGATATGGCCGCGGGGCCCGTAGTCGAGCCAGGACCAAGACGTGGGCCTTCGGAGCTACTCGCTTGAGGGCGAAGATAGCCCAAAATCGTGGGTTCGAATCCCACCGGGCCCGCCAACCTAGATCCCCCAATGTGGCAGGATTCCTGCTTATTTTGGGCAATGGGGCGGCACAAATGCCGCGTTGTTTGTGCGGCGAGTTTTGGTTCTGGATATCCGTTTAATACTCGCGATATATCGTCTTGTCTTTGCGTGGGTTCGAATCGTGGGCAGAGCACCGATCACTCAACGAAGAATAGTCGCTGTTATGTCGGACGGGAGTGTGTTGAGTTCACGTGAGATTGGACGAGCGACTGGTCTGCCGAAGTCTGCTTTGTGGGAAGCTTTGAGGCGTTGTTGGACGAAGGGTCTGGTTCTTCGCAGTGAGAGACCGTTCTATGAGCCGGAACGGTTGAACAAGGGAAGGGCTGGGAGCTCTAGGAACCTCCGGCCGTTTCATCTCTACACATTGAAACCGAGTGGGCGTCGAAAGTCTGGATCATAACGGGACGAGGCTTTTCGCTTATTCAGAATCTGTCAGGGATGCACGTGGAGGAAATGGGGGAAGTAAAGCAAAGAGGATTCTGAATTTTCTGAAGAGGAGCCTCGCTTACCTCAACTGGGGTGTTCAGTTGGACCCCTGTAGCACAACAGGCGGGCAGCAGCTATGATCTGACGATCATTGTATCCGACGGCATTCTGTCAGACAGAGAAAGAACAAGCATCACGGTCCCGCAGAACCCTTCGGGTACAGCTACGTTGTGGGCGCAGTACGAGTACATGGTCCTGGTCGGCCTCGCCGTGGCGGCAGTAGCTACAACAGTGACGTTATTCGCAATTAGGAACACGCGGGGCAGAACTGGGTTGAGAGACCGAAGCCCGCCAAATCGTTTGTTTTAAACCGTGAGGCTCGATCTCACCGGGCCGCCATTTTGCCTCGCCGGCAAAACGAACTTGAAGAAAATTGGGGCGTTCTTAATCATGCGTGAGTAGCATCTCTTTAACTACGCCGGCGTGCAGGTGACGAAGTTGCATTACGCATGCCACGTGCAAAGCTTTCTGAGAAAGCAATCAAGTTGATCGATGGCAAGAATTTTGGCAATCTAGCCTTCGTGATGTCTGATGGGTCGCCACATGTCAGTCCAGTCTGGGTCGATCGTGAAGGAGACCTGATTCTTGTGAACACCGCGGAGGGCCGCGCGAAGGCGAAGTACCTGAAGACTAATCATAGGGTAGCCCTAAGCATTTTCGATCAGCAGAATCCCTACGAGAAGGTCGTAATCAAGGGACGCGTGCTGGACATGACGAAGAAGGGAGCGGAAGAACACAACAACAAGGTGTCGGTAAAGTATCTTGGAACTAGTAACAATCCGCATCGCCAACCGGGTGTCGGAAGGATACTGGTAAGAATAGAGCCGGAACGAGTAGTCAACGAATAGCCACGGTCCGTTTCATGCGTCGGCGAATCCTCGGTTCAATCTAGGTCTGATATCGGACTGACTAGGTTTCACGGTTAGAAAAATGGAAGGAAGCTGGATGGCTTCCTTTAGTGAGGGGTCTCTATGGTTGGTTGGTGGGAGTCCAGGTGATGAGTGTCTCGCTGGCAGTTACTCCGTTGATTCTGCTGATCTTCTGAACGGAATTCTCCATGAGCTCATCCTGGCTGAAGCCATTGAACGAGGCGACAACGTCGAATTCTCCCGGAATGAGGTGAGCTTCGACGAGGTTCGGGAATGACTTCAGCCTCTGGAGTACGTTTCGGAATTTGCCCTTGACTTTGACTAACGCATAGGCGAGCGGGGGCTCAGAGGACTCTTCCCTGTTCTTGGCGTTGGTAACGTTCTCGATGGAGAATGCTGTCTGGGTGGCTGTGATGCCGCTGATGCTCCTGATCTTCTCGACAGTGTTGAATGCTTTGAGAGGCTCGTTGGTCTTCAGTCGGATCACGAGGTCGAAGCGTCCGGTGACTGGAGTGACGGATTCTATGTTGCTGACTCGTTTGAGCTGGCTGACAATGTGTCCGAGTTCTCCCTTGGCGTTTGCGAAGACAAAGCTGGTTGATGCAGATTTGGACATCGTTTCTCTGAAATCGACAGGGCAATGCACGGTATTAGTCAGCGTCTGAACCCAACAGAACGCCCGCCAGTAACAGTCTCCAGAGAAGTTTTAGAAACGGTGTCCAATGATGATGATCACCTATCATGAACAGATGTGACGCCTGCAAGAATATTTCGAAGTGCGCCATTTGCGGCGCCTCCTCTGACGACTTTCATCATGTCGGTGTGAGAGGGACGACAAACCGTCTTAGGATTCCCGTCATCGATTACAACGTCACGTACGACAAGCAGCCTTCTGGAGTATGGCACTACTCTCAACCTTGCAATCACCGAGTCTACATGGCAGCGACATCATCCATCGTGAAATACAACGGGGGGCCCGTCTGGCAGGACGGTTACACTTGGCAGAACATTTACTGGGGCAGCTACTACACTAAACCATCTTCATCACAATGGATGAATAAACTAGAGCTAGTTGTGGCACATCTAGAATCCGACACTAGCTACTCAGGTGGTCTACGACAGTACAATGTCGGTATCGGTAAGATAATCGGACCAGTCATCGTTCAGCAGGACCCGCCGTCTCAGATCTCGAATGATCAGATCGCGAAAGCCCTTACTGGTTGGATAAGCGCCGCAACAGTCACGGACCTCAGAGTTAAGGGTGCCTACAACATCTTCCTACCACCCGGAACCACCGCATCACTCTCAAGCGACCAGTCATGCAGCACGTTCTGCCTTCCCCCGGACGAACTTCTGCTTGGAGACAACAAACCAATCTCAGAATTTGCGACTGGCGACAAAGTTGTAGGTGCGAGCGGAATACAATCGGTTATACGAACAATGGCACGGCCCTACGAAGGCGAACTTGTGGAAATCAAGGCCGGCGGTATGCTTCCTGTCAGGGTGACGCCGGAACATCCGGTCTTGACGGTTAGAGGCGCCGGACACAGTAAGACTGTCTATTCCTCTCCAGCCTGGAGACTTGCGAAAGAACTTCGAGAGAAGCATCCGAGCCTGGACGGTGACTATCTCGTCATACCAAAATTGCCTGGTCATTACTTCGATAAAATGCTTGATTTACATCAATTCATTTACAGCAGTAAGGCGCATCCAAGAAACACTCGATTCCCCATAAATGAACGAACGGCGTGGCTGCTCGGTATCTACGTAGCCGAGGGCAACTCGTATCATGATGGGTTGAATTTCAGTCTGCACGAGGATGAGACAGCAATTAGGACGAGAATTTCAGATTCATTCAAGGAACTCGGCTATTCAAGTTGCGTAGTCCAGTCACCTAGTGTGAGGTGCAAACGGATCATGGTGACCGCGGTAATAATTGGACGAGCGTTCGCTGAATGGTGCGGCAAAGGTGCTGCGAAAAAGAAGATTCCAGATTTCATACTGTACCACAAAGACGAGAACATACTCCGCTCATTCCTCGATGGCTATACTGCAGGGGACGTTTGCACCGTCTGGAATCGAGAGTATGAGCTTCTCATAGTGAACACGATCTCAAGAGTGCTAATTCAGCAGCTCCAACTCGCGTATGCTCGCCTCGGATTATTCATGTCAATCAGAAAGAGCCGAGATGCGATGAGGAACACAATTCTCGGACGCAATGTGAACTATCACGAGCAATACGAGGGAAGACTATACCCCAAACCGGTGGGACGGAAAATGAACACGCTTCACGGAGAGCATTTCTATATTCCCATAAGGAAACTCAGCCTGACTACATTCAACGGATTGGTCTACAACATAGAAACTTTGGACCACACGTATCTAGCCTCGAACGCGATCGTTCACAATTGCGACTATCATGATACTGCCAATGGTCCCAGTGGTCCCTTCTACACGGTTGAACCCTACCCGTGTGCGCAGGGATGCAACCAGTGCACGAAGGATCCTTTCGACACCCTAACACAGGGACTATCTGAAGAAATGGTTGAACTAAAGACAGACATGGATCCTGGGACAGGTTGGGTTATCGGCAACGAAGAAGTCTGTGATTACTGCGACGCAAATTTTGTCTGCAATAGAATAGCAACTGGCGAATACGTCAACTCTTGGTATGACAAGAGCAAGAACGCATGCTGGATAGGCCGAAAATAAGGACAAAGCACGATTTCGGGAAATCGAAAGACCATCCCACTCAGGTTACTTGTGTGAATCTATCCAGTTGTTTAAAGTCTGAACAATTTCTCTGAGAGTCTTCGAGCAGATGGCTTTGCCTTTGTGCTTGTTGAAATTCCGATCCGCGCCTTCTATCCAGTGAATTTGCGCCCTCTTTGTCAGCCGGGAAACGGCGGATTTCAAAGCCTTGGGTTCAGCGTAGATGTCCCTAGTCCCAGCGACAAAGATCATCGGTCGAGATATTTTGTTGAGATGTGTGTCTCCCAGAGCGTCAGGGCTTTTGGGACGATGGAGTGGATAGCTGAGAAAGAATAGTCCCTTCACTTGAGGAATATCGGCCCATCTGCGACGACATGCGACCCGACCGCCGGCCCATGGAAATGCCGCCGAGGAAGAGATTCTCAAGCTTCCACTCACTCTTGCGTGTATCTTCAACAACTCTCCAGTAACACTCGACTAGAACTTCTGTTCGATCCGGCTTTCGAGCGAACCGCCATCGCCCTTCTGCGTAGGGGAAGTTGAACTTCACTGTGAGGAAACCGTGAAAAGCTAATCCCGAATGAAAGTAGTCGACCAGGGAAGAATTCATTGAACTCTTTACGTCGTGAGCAATGAACAGGCAAGCCGTCGGGGGCGTCCCGACTCGTTCAGCATATGCGACAGAAACTCTACCTGACCCTGATTCTACCGACTTACGTACGAGTTTGACGCCTAAACGAGATACGTCTTCGGAGCCATTGAAGATTCTCGAACTCGTCGGTTATCCCGCGTCATTGAAATGCTATCGCAAGCATCTAAGTTCTCTCTACTCGATCAAGTCTTTGACTCTGCAGTATTGGCATCTTGGCTAGCGGTTCACAGTATTTCAAGATTCGAAACTCAGAGAACCTGACGCGTCATGAGCTACCATTTCGCGGGAGCTTCAGGCTTCTCCATACTCTTCCACAGGTAGAGGGTCGATATTGAAGAGTAGGGGTGCCATTTCTCCGCTAGCTGTTCAAACCTATCTCGTTTCGGGAGCTTTCGAAGCTTGTACGCCTTCTGAGCGGCCTTGCGGAGACCAAGATCATCAACCGGTAACACGTCCGTCCTGCCCAGCATGAATATCAGAAACATCTCTGCAGTCCATCTTCCGATTCCCCGGACGTTATCCAGCTCATTAAGGGCCTCTTCATCAGGTAGCTTCTCCAACCTCTTCAAGTCAAGGGTCCCATTCTCAAGTCGCTCAGCGAGATCCTTGATGTACGAGATTTTCTGTGGCGACAACCCGCTCCCACGCAACTTCTCAACATCGGTTGACAAGTATTCCCTCGGACTGGGCAGCTTTCCGCCATAGAGTTGTTTGAACCTGTTGAGGATCGCCCGAGCAGCCGAACCGGCTAGCTGTTGAAAGATGATGGAGCCTACGACCACTTCATAGTGGTCATCATCCAATTCGAACTTAACAGGACCCACCCTGCCAATTATCCCAGCGAGGATCGGATCATTCCTCTTCAAATGCCGAACACCCTTCTGCCAGACCCTATGATCCGCTAGAGAGCCAACGGAAGCACAACGATAAGGTACTGAACGGGAGGATATCGCGTTCTTAACGGTAGATCTTCCTGTGCGCCCTGACGGGCGCGCTCCCCTCGGAAGCCTTTTTGAAACCGTTATCATCGTGTTCAAGAGGAATGGCCCTATCCGACAACGAAATCACTGGCGCAATAAAAACCGGCCAGTTCCAGGTCATACCGCGAAACCCGAAACTGAATCCAGCAGGCATAGACTTGAGGTTAGATCGGAGTCTGGTGCTTCGACCCGGCCAGCAGATACTGGTCGCGACAATTGAACGGGTGGAACTGTCGGAGATGTTTCTGGGAATACTCCACATTCGGTCATCTCTGGCAAGGGAGGGGATCGTTGCGAGTCTCGCGCTGGTCGACCCAGGCTTCCGCGGACAACTCACAGTCAGTCTCCATAATGCTGGAGATAGACTGGTAAGTCTTAGTAAGGGCGAGAGGTTCATCCAGCTCTCTCTGCTAAGACTCGGCATGCCTGCGACACATGCATACGTTGGAAAATATCAGAACAGTCGGGGAGTTGTCAAGAGTCGCCGGAAAAAAATGATCCGCTCGCGCAAAATGGAAAACGTTATACAGGGTACAAGGGGCTAAAGCGCGAAGACAAGCAATGAAGGACACTTCGCGGATTCTAGATCTCAAGTACAAACTCCAAACGATCGAACTTCTGAACCTGGCAAAAGAACAATACACCTACAGAGAACTCTCCGGCATTCTACATTTGCCCGAGACAGTCTTGAGCCGCTACGTGAAAGGCCACGTGCTGCCAACCGCGGAGCGCGCGGAAGAGATCAACAGAACTCTCCAGAAATACATGAGCCTAGAAAAAGAGCTGCACGAGAGAATAAAATTCGACGACCTAGGCTACTTCGACAACACGGGAATCATCAACGACACAATGCTACTAGAGAGAGCAGTCCAGCAGGCAGTCGGAAAGTTTGCAGGCAAAAGAGTGAACAAAGTCATGACTGCTGCTGTCGACGGCGTTCCACTAGCAACGCTGCTGGCCCACCGGCTAGGCACGAGACTAATCGTCGCTAAACAAGCCAGGGAGGTCGGCGTCCGAGAGTTCATCGAAGAATTCTATGTTCCTCCTAAGACCGCCATAATGAAGAGTCTCTATGTATCCAAGGACGCGTTCAAGAAAGGCGAAGGCGTACTCATCGTAGACGATATCATCGACAGTGGAGAGACCCAGCGGGCAATGATGAAAGTCATTCTCAAGGCAAGAGCGGAAGTCATAGGCATATATGCACTCGTAGCCATCGGAAATGAGTGGAAGTCTCGGATAGAGTCAGTTGGCAATGTTCCCGTCGAGATCGGCCTATCGCTCGTCAAGATGGTGGCATAAAACTACCTTTCAGCGTAGAAAAAGTAGAAACACCAGCGAAGAACCATCAAACTCACCCGGACAAAGAGCGTAGGCTTTCAACAAACGGCGGACCAGCCACACCCCTATCCGTAACGATGCCCGTCACCAGTTCGGGCGGAGTAACATCAAACGCAGGATTCAGAGCCTCCACATTTCGCGGCGCAACCCTCCTTCCAGCGACATAGAGGACCTCTTGCTGGCTCCGTTCTTCGATCACAACCATCGACGGATCCGTTGCCATGTCAACAGTGGAGACTGGAGCGGCTACGTAAAACGGGACACCGTAAAACTTGGCTGACAATGCAATAGGAAGAGTACCAATCTTGTTCGTCACATGACCGGTCTTTAGTATTCGATCTGCTCCTACGAGAATCTTGTCCACCACACCCCGCGACATCATCTGCGCCGCCGCACTGTCCACTATGACTTTCACAGGAATCTTGTCATGCGCCAGTTCGAACGCGGTCAGTCTAGATCCCTGCAACAACGGACGAGTCTCCGTCGCAATCACACTGATCCGCTTTCCTTGCTCCACAGCCGTTCTAACAACAGCGAGAGACGTTCCGTAGCCAACGGTCGCAAGAGCGCCAGCATTACAATGAGTAAGAACCGTGTCTCCATCCTCCAAGAGCGGAGAGCCATATCTGCCGATTTGTCGAGCAGCCTCAAGCTCAGAATTGAAAATTGCTTCTGCTTCCTTCGATAGTATCTCTTTCAGAGACGAGACCGCCCCTGACCTTGCAGAAGCGTTGAAGACTCGTTCTACTGCCCATCGAAGATTCACACCCGTGGGCCGAGTCTGGATTAGAGCGTCGGCAGATTTTCTTAGCTGAGTTCGAGCCTTGGCCAAATCACCAGTCCTTATTTTCTTCACAGACAGGACGAGTCCATAAGCGCCCACCACGCCAATCAACGGAGCTCCGCGAACTTTCATCGTCTTGATCGCAGCACAAACCTGTTCGACACTGACCAAACGGACATAGGCTAGCTTGGCCGGGAGAAGAGTCTGATCTACAACCTCTAGTCCATCATTCCGCCATCTTACAGGCTCCAGATTCTTGCGGGGCATCAGGTTTCTACGACTAGATCATCGTCTTTCTATTTGAATGGCTTTATAGCCGCCCGTCCGCGTGCACGACTTTCTGGAACCCTTGGAAACGAAGAGCGGGCAAGTCCCGGTCATCATCGAAGCCATAGAGGCCTACCTTTCCAGGGGAGGAGTCTTTCTCCGAGAACCAGAGAAACTAATGGACCTCCGCGAGAAAGCGTTTGGAACCCTAAACGAAAACAAGATCACACTCAACCCTTACGAGACCTTCTACCTCGTCGAGAAGAAGAGAATCAAGGTCGTCGACGAGAAGACCAAACAGTCAAAGTCGCTACAGCAGCTGGTGACGAAGTTGTCGGTGGGAAAGCCCACCATTTGGACAAAATATCTTGTTTACAGAGACCTTCGAGACCGAGGATACCTAGTCCGGAATGTAGAAGCGGGCTATGATTTCGAAACCTTCGGCAAGGGTGCCATGAGACGACTTGTCACGATCGTCTTCGAAGGAGGCGAATCTACTCTCGAAAAACTAGCAGGTTTGTCAGCGAAAGCAAACAAAGACGGGAAGGACTTGGTGTTGGCCGTAATTGATCGGCGCACAGACATTGTCTACTACACACTAAATCCTGAGACTTTCCAATCCCAGTAACTCGAACCTTGAAGGTTCCTCACCTTGTCTGAGACGCAATTCACCCTCCCCCGCGGAATGAAGGACATAGAACCGGAGGAGATGATCAAGAGAATCTGGCTCGCCGACCAGATCCGTCAGGTACTCTGGAGCTACGGGTTCCAGCTGCTAGAACCTAGTCCAGTGGAGAATCTTGAGACCCTTGAAGCAAAATCTGGCCCTGGAATCCGGGATGAAATCTACTGGTTCAAAGACAAAGCAGGACGAAACTTGGGCCTACGGTTCGACCTGACAGTTGGCATGACACGGATGATCGCCAACCGATTTGATCTTCCTGAACCCATCAAGATAGGATGTATCGGAGGAGTCTGGCGATACGACGAGCCACAATACGCCCGATACAGATACCACACCCAGTGGGACGCGGAGGTCTATGGAGTAGCAGAACCTACTGCCGACGCGGAGATCATCAGCCTGGGCTCCGACATCCTGGACAAGGTAGGCTTGAAGGATCACGAAGTCCGAGTCAGCAACAGAAAGCTCGCCGAGGGATTTCTCCAGAGCTTAGGTGTCCGCTCACAAGAAGAACTCGAGAGACTGCTGCGAATCATAGACGGAATGGGAAAGAAGGGTCCCGAACAGATCGAAGGCGAACTGGGCAGAGCCGGGCTCTCACCAGACAAAGTGAAACGCGTCATGGGATTTGCCGACATCGGAGGCGACGCTGACAAAGTTTTACCCGATCTCGAGAAGAAACTCCCGAAGAACGATCTGATCAGCAAAGGCCTACAGGAGCTTTCTGGAACGATTGACAACGTAGACTCTCTTGGGAAAAGGTCGAAGGTCCAAGTGGATCTAAGAATTGTGAGAGGGATTAGCTACTACGACGGAACAGTCTTCGAAGCATATGATCAAGCAGGCGAGGACGTCGGCGCTGTATTCGGAGGCGGTCGTTTCGACAAGCTCTGCAGAATATACGGAAAACGAGACATGCCCGCCACCGGTGTTGCGGGCGGCTTCGAGCGACTGATGATCTCTCTCGAAAAGAAGGGACTGTTTCCAGATCTCGGTCAGAATCCACAGGTCTACGTAGCAATGGCGGGAGAAGAGGTGCGGGACGAGACCATCAAAGTCCTGCGAGCCTTGCGAGAAAGAGGGCTACACGCGGATCGGGACCTCAAGGAGCGTCCATTGAAAAAACAAATGGATTATGCCGCCTCAGCTAAAGCTCGAATCGTGGTGATTGTCGGTCCGAGAGAACTCAAGGAGGGTAATGTAAGGTTGAGAGATATGAAGACTGGAGAAGAACGCAACGTTCCAAAGAGTCGAGTCGTGGACGAGATAGCGAAGATTCTCATCTAGGTCAAGAATTTTCAGTTCGTCTCGATTGATTTTTCAGGAAAACTTATCAGATGGACCCAGAAAACAGGCGGTATTAGCGAACAGGCGGAGCATTGCACGATGGTTGAAACGAGACCCAATCGGGACGAGACTCTAGATCTTCGCTCAAGAGCCCGGGTATTGAAGCGGAGGCGGGCCAGGCGAGAATATCGGACACGGCTCATTCATGTTTCGGCCGCCGCGGGCTGAAAGTCACGCAAACAAAGACCGCGAACCGTTCCTCACGAGCAAGGCTCACAACTGCATCGATGGTCAGAGTCTCAATCGCGAGGGCCTAGGTCGTAGTAATCAGGCGGCTTCTTGGAAAGTTTGTAGTGGATGAATCCATATCCGTATTTTTCATGGAGCTTGTTGGTTTCATCCACCGCCTTCTTGTAGCAATGTTCGAAGCTTTCCCAGTCTTTGGCTTTGATGCTCTCACCTAGTGGATGGAGATTTGACTGGATGAAGCTCGTGATGTCTTCGTGGAATTTTGGTCTAAGGGTCGCTCCCACTTTTAGGATGCTGATCGTCACTTTCTGTTCGTGTTCGGCTAGCTTCCAGTTTCCGCCTTTAGCCGCGTGATAAAGTACGTGAAATCGGTCGCCGATCTCCTTCATCAGTCGGGCTAGCCCAGGTTGAACCTCGGCGAGCTGTTCTAGGGTCAGTTCTCCATGTTTCGTCTTGACTACGATCTTCTCGTCCAAATTTCCCATCTAGATCATGAATCTGTTTTCATATAGATTTCACTCTAAGTTACCTGGATTGTTTCGACCGTTTTGGGTGATCTCGCTGGGTCTCATTCGTAGGTAGACTGTCACAAGGTCAAGAGTTAAAGGCTCCAAGACGAATTGCTAGTCGAAGAGTGTCGGATCTTGTGGGTTGAGTTCAAGTGCCCGCTATGCGGCAAGGATCTTGACGACGATAAGACCATGGCTAACTTTCTGGTTTGCGCCGATTCGTCTCATGGGCCTCTTCGATTTTTCACCGGAGATGGCTGCTACTTTACAACCAACGAACAGGTCGCGGAGGATTTGATGAAAAAGGGAAAGAGGGTTCACATTGTTGATCCCAAAGAATTCTTCGGGAATCAGACAATTAATCTCGAATAGACGGGCCTTCGTCTGTCAGGAATCATTAACTATCCTTTAGTCCGGGTTTGTTCCGGGCCCGTAGCTCAGCCTGGATAGAGCGGCAGCCCCCTAAGTGGGGTTTCACATCGGAGTCAGCTGTGGGAGATTGACAAAAGTCTCCGGCTAGAGGTCGTGGGTTCGAATCCCACCGGGCCCGCTGAAGTCGAGAGAGCCAGAACCAGTTATCGATATCCTATCTTAGGTAATGCTTCAGCAAGCATCTGTTGCTTTCGAGCAATCGTAAACCCAACACCTCTCGCGAACTGAGGCAGGCTCCTAGCTCTGATACGTAGTGTAAAGCAATCACTATTCCTGATGTAGGTTTTTCCGTTCAAAGGGTCTACAAGCTCTGTACCGGCTTTCGTCCCAAAGTGGAGCTCGGTCGTTTCTATGTTCAACTTGCTGAGGAGGACACGAATGTAGAGAAGGATGTCTGATCGAGTATTATAGAGAATCAAAGACCGTCCGCTAATCGAACCCTCACCGTCGTAGAAAGCTCTGAGGAAGCCGCTTGTGCATTTTGTCTCTTGCTCGATCCAAGGTCTGAGGCTTTGCCATGGTCTCTTTAGAAACTGGTATAGCAAGATGCTGCGTTTCTGAACAATCCACCTGTTCCTCTTGTCACTTCGTCTAACTTTCGTGTGAGAAGATCCACCAACGACTCTTCCCAAGCACCTCCTAAACTCTTCAGCATACTCACGGTCGGTTACACTCAGTAGAATCTCACGGTCGTACTTCCGTACATTGATGTTCCCATCACTCAAGACTACGCCGATGACGTAAGCTAGCTCGAAAGAAGCGGTCTGATCGAACTCGTTGACACTTCCAAGAGGCTTGTGAATTCCTCGCAGCCACTCGCTAATCAACCCTTTGGAAACGAAACACCCCGAGTCAGCCGAGACCCTCTCTTGTATTCTTCCATAACTCATTCCTCGTGCCCGCAGTGAGTGAACTAGGTCATACAAGTTGGACCTTGCCTGCAAGGAACGGTATCTATCCACGACCGAATCCAACTACCCGTAGCTAGTTTGACTATCTCTGCTTTCGCCGATCCCGTCGATCAGAGTGACCGGTTCCCAAGACTGACGTAAGCTTCGCTCTAACCTGGCCGGAATGTCCAATTCAATTAAGGACCTCGAACACTCAGCAAGTTATGAAGCAGAGATGAGTGAATGAGTGATGTTCGCCATAGGTTCCTTTCCGATCTATACTGAAGAGCCCGGGTCCGTTTTCGGCTGTGTCGTATGTGCTCGCTTCACACGCGTGAGATAGAATGCGAGAGCAATCAGCAAAATCATCGCGAACCCGATAAGACCAAGCCCGATGTCGTGCGAGTACGATCCTACTTTGAGACCCGAGGCAACGTATGTAGGATCTGGCTCGCTGACATAGAAGATACCGATGCCATAGATGAGTCCAATCAAGACCGTCAGACGCGTTCCAAGGCCTGCAAGAGAGGCGGTGTAGAGCGCAATCACGAAGCCTAGCGCGCTTATCGTGTCCGCATAGGGGACTAGCCATAACAGGGTGAGATTATTGCCAATCTCGTTCAGCACTAGGCCGAAAGCGTAGAGGACGATTCCAATCATAGCATAGCTACGAACCGTGCTACTTGGAAGGACCGGCTTGGAGGCCTCGGCCAAGCTCATAGGGATTCAAGATTGTTCCAGTGCTCTTTAAGCGAATAGTAACTTGCCGAGCGAATACTCTTGGATGCTAGGAATGAGGCTCAGCAGTCTTCTTAGTATCCTCATTCACTCTAACCGAGCGCAGAGTTGGCGCGGATGACGAGGGAAGAGATGGCCCAGAGACTTGCGGAAAGAGACGGGCCATCGTCATTGCCGCATTGCTCTGACGAATCTTTGCAATAATTCCAGGCTCCAACCTACGATAGAAGAGAGTCGGCGCCAGGATACAGGACGGGAGAAGAGAGATCATTAGCGTAAATCCGAGCGAAATCGCTCTGTCAAGACTTCCTCCCATCGCTACTGCAAAAGAGACGAACGCGCCGATACCTCCCAGAGAGGACAACCATCTCGATGTCCAAGCGGCGGGGACAGTTACTGTGAGCCTCGTCGTATTGTGACAACGAAGTCCTGAATCTTCGAGAACCCAGAGAAGGACATGTATCGAAGAAGGTATGGCGAGCAGGAAAATTGCTACATAGATGAACGCGTTGCTAACAATAACGAGATTCTTGGGATTGACCTGAGTAACTTGGGGAACGATCAAAGCGGACAGAAAGAACACGAATACTAATACCCGGATGTCTCGCAGAATTCTCCGCGAAACGCCAGGTTTTCCCACCTGTCTCTCGAAATAGTACTGGTGTCCCGATGACTCACGGAGTCGACAAATTATCCTCAAGACTAAGGAGGCAAGACGGTCTACCAGTAGGCTCCAGATGAGAAGGGGGACACCTACGTACACTACTATGATTGTGACGAGCCAGCCTGTGCCCTTGGCGACGCCGGTGGCCAGAAGAGGTAGAAGGGCCAGGAAGCCCAGAGTGTACTCTGTCCTGTAGGTCAAGGCTCCATCGTAGAAGAATTCTCGTCCCGACTATGAGTCTTCTAGAACTAACAGATTCGAACTCTAGGCATCGTTTGAGGATTTTGGCTCGCTCTTTTTGTCGAATCTGACTCTTCTAAGTCGGTTGGGACCCCACCATGCTCTAGGGCCGAGCAGCGACATGATTGCAGGGACGAGATAGGTCCGGACCACCATTGCATCTAGGACCACGGCGAGGGCGATCGCGAAACCGAAGCCTTCGAGAAGGCGATTAGAAGACAGCAACAGTGAGCCCAGTGCTCCCGCAAGGATAAGCGCTAGAGCCGTTATGATTCCACCTGTCCTGTCGACGGCGTCCACTACTGCCTGGCGGGTCTCCTTGCCCTTCTGAGCTTCTTCCCTGATCCGGGTTAGAATGAAGATGTTGTAGTCCATGCCGATCCCATAGAGGAGCAGAAAGAGCACGAGGGGAATGATGAAGAGGACGCCTGATTGCAGAACGTTGTTGAAGAAGAGAAGAGTGGCTGCGTAGGCCCAGATTATGCTCAATCCAATGGAAAGTATCCCTGTAATTGCAAGAGGATAGGAGCCGAGTACTACCAGCAAGACGACGAATATGGCCGCGACTGTCAATATTCGGATCGTGTTGAACTGGTTTACTGTCTCATTGGCAAAGTCTAGAGTGGAGGCGGACGCGCCTCCCACAAGTATGGTGTCTTGGGCCAACGACGGGTCTGAACTCTGAAGACTCCCGACTAGGTTTCGTATCTGAGTGACCGTGTTGAGAGAGTTTTGTTTGAATGGCTCATCGGCAAATAAGACCGTCAGAATGGTGGTCCGGTTGTCCTTTCCTATGCTCCCAAGGATCGCTCCCCTCTCTTCAGGTGTCAGTCCTGCCATGTTGGTCGCGTTGACGGGGATCCCGTTGGGGCGCGTGGGCCCCGTGACCTCTTTCACATTGGATAGACTAGCAATATTTTGACTCAATTTCTCCAAGCTTGCCTGTGCGTTTGCAGTAAGGTTCCCGTTCACGAGAACTGGCACCGGGAATTGTCCGAGTACCTGCGTGGGACCTATCTGACCGGCGCCGAAGCTCTGTTCTAAGACTGTGATACCCTTGACACTTTCGGCCTGTGGGAGTCCTGCTGCGAAGTCGTACGACGTGGAACCGGTCAGTGCGATGTAGATCGCCGGGATGGATATGATCAGAGCCAGTCCTAAGACCAATACGGGTCGTTTGACGCTGAAGTTTGCGGCTCGCCGGAAATATCCGGGCCTTTCGGCTCTCCTCTTCCGCGCCCGAGCCGCGTAAGCCTCGAATCTTTTGCCAGATGTGGGCCAGAATATCCGGTCTCCCGCGATCAGAATGAGCGATGGGATGAGTGTTAGACTCACTAGTAGTGCAATTAGGACTCCGAAGCCCAGGCCGACGCCGATGGATCTGAGGAGGGTGAAGCTGGTTAGCGTCATTGCGCCGAAGGCGATGATGACAGTGGTCGCGCTGGTGGCGATGCTTTCTCCTGACCAGGTGATGGATGTCTGGACGGCCTCGGCCTTGTCGCGGCCTTCTACTCGTTCTTCACGATAACGGGCCATTAAGAAGATGGCGTAGTCGGTGCCAACGCCGAGCATTATGGTGAACAGGAATGTGGTTGTGGTGTCTTGGATTGGGATGATGTATTTGCCGATGAGGTAGAGTCCTCCCTCTGCCATCAGCAACGCCATTCCGACGGTTGCCAGAGGGATGAACGGTGTGACGAATGCATAGAAGAACAGTCCAGATAGGATAAGGATGGCGCCTACGGTGACGGGCTCGATGCGACCGAGATCAGCTGTACTTCCCAGAGAAGAATCTGCGGTTGTGGCCAGGTCACCGGTCACGTATGTCTGCAGTGGTTCGCTGTCGCTGGCTTTGAGTTGGGAGATGATGTTCCGCATTATCACTATGTTCTTCAATATCGGATCGGAATCAGCTGATCCGAACGAGCCGGGAGCCCGGGAGAAGCTTACAAGAATGATCATCGCGTTCTTGTTCGGACTGATGAAATTCTGAAGAATCGCAGGAGGGATCAGTGGGAGATATTGAGAGAGGGTTTCATGCCATACGGTCTGATTTGCATGTGATACAGCCACCGAGTAGCTTTCGCCTTGTTGCATGTAGGCCCCCGTGAAAGCTGCCTTTTCCAGGTCGTAGATCGAGGTGACGTTTTCAAGGCTGTTGAGGACTCCTGGCGCCTCGAGGTGTCTTTCCAGGTTGAGAACGAAAATCTTGGTCGCGTTGTCGGTAATATCGTTTCCTTGGAGGAGAATTATGGCACTGGCGTTGGACTGGGGATGGGGGAATTCTTGAGCCATGAGATTCTGGGCCAGCGCGGATTGAGAAGTGCTGGACTGGCCTCCGCTGGTGCTCGAAGTGGTGACTTGCGCGAGTTGCTGGGATAACGGAAAACTTGAGGCAAAGAGTAGAATCCAGAAGAAGATTATTAGCTTGTATCTTCTGCCGACGAAGGCGCCTATTCTTGCGAACGTTGGAACCCGAGGTCCTGAGGTCTTTGGTATTCCAAGTTTTCGGGAGACCGCGTATCCTGCTATGCCAGCGATCATGAGAAGGCCAATCGAGCCCGCGACTATCATGCCTAGATTATCTGAGACGTATTGGCGGAGGTACATGTTGTTCTGATAGTCGAGGATCAGGGCGGCGAGTTCAGCAAGCGCCATGATGAGCACTAGTACGAAGATTGCAATCCAACGAGCCTGAGAAGGCCCAGTCTCGCTCATTTCTGACCCACGACTTCCTGCTCATTCGGGATCCAAGATCCATTAGGTGTCAAGAGATGATAATGGGACTCATTTTGTCAGACTATTTACGCATGATTCGCTACAGATGGCCCTTGCAAGCTGCCTCCTATGTCTCAGACTTTCATGTGAGATCTAGAAATTCGACAGCGCAGTCTTGTCTCTAGGCCTTGCTTGTAAGACTCTCCATAGAGATGAGGATTCGGTTGGAAGATCTTGATGATGATTCTTGCGCGTCGTCTTCAGCTGCATGCTATTCGGAGAATCGCTGGCAGTTGTTGCAGACTATGTCGTCATTAGACTTGCGCTGCTGGTGAGCTTCCGCGTTCGCTCTATCATGTCTGTCATTAGTGCCCTCGTGTCCCCCATGTCCGGCATGGGTGTGGGATACGAAGAATTCCATCATCGGAGTCGCGTTTCTATCGTTGTTGGTCAGCTGAGGTAGCTTCCAGTCAGTCTCTAGAGTCTTCAAGAATGAGTAGTGGCTGTATTGGTTCGACGATTGGAAGATGGTTTTGACAGCAGGTCCAGCCCAGACTGCGTATATGCAATCATGAGAGCTTCGGTTGAGAGGACAGTATCCGTTCCCCTCGTCAAATGTGACGAACAACGCTGCCTTTTGGTGCGTGAAGAGCGTGCTGTTCAGAATGTTCGGGACAACTTGGGAGAGATAAGTGTCCCCTTCAGAAATAGGGCAATCGTGCATGTCATTACAGAGATTAGGTGTTAGCCACATGAAGTTTGATGCGGTGGAAGGCGAGGCGAGGTCTGAGAGAAAGAGGTTGTCGGGGCCGCCCTTTCCTGAGTTGGCGGGGACGATTCTAGAGCATCGGAACGTGCTGTTGGCGATGTCGTCGAAATAGAGGAAAGGATCGTGTCGAGCTACATACCCTCCGGCTCCAGTATTGCCTAGGAAGCAGTTTCCAGGGGAGCACTGGGACCCACAGTTGGAAGGATAGTCTTCCATGTAGGCCTTCCATGACAGTCCACGGTTCTCCAAGCTGTCGACAATATTCGAGGCGTTCCCAGCACTACATCCGGGACTTGGGTTACAGTCGGCCTTACTCCAGGATGCAAAATCCTGTCCTGAGATAAGCGACAGGTAGTTTGGCAAGCTAGGGTGGGTGACTGCAGTATAGTTACTGGCGAGTGCATACGAGGAAGCCAGTTGGTTCATGAAAGGAGCGGAGGTATTGTTGATGATGTTCCCGAGTCCCTGGTTTTCCATGACAATGACCACCACATAGTTGAACGGGTGATTCGGTTGATCATGCAATCCCGTTGTTGTGGCACCCAGAGAATTCGAGAAAGCTAGGGCCAAGACTAGAATAGTTAGAAACTCCATAGGCCGATCTCAGCAAAGGTCACTAAGATTTGCTCATGAAGGTTTCGAAGAACTAGCATGTCTAAGGCTGACGCGGATTGCCCGGGCTACACATGTGTAGCCCTCTGCATAGACGCGACAGGCTAAAACCAAAGGAGCCGGTTGGATTGCGATAATTCTGTTCGCTAGGGCCCATTTGATCAATGTGAAGTCTGAGCGCTGCTGCTGCGGCGGCGACGCCAGTAGTGCTCTTCATTGGTCTTCTAATAGACTGTGCGAAAGCGGCCATTGCTCGAGACTTCCATGGCAAAGGGGCCATCAAACAGCGGGACCCTTCTTGGAGGATCAGGATCAAGGTCTAAAGCTTGGACCGCTACTTCCCAAGCGCCAATCAATCGGTACTTACGGTAGCTGAATACAAGTGAATCAAAACACTAATATTTTCAATCATTCAAAGGACAATATTTGCGACAAAGAATGCCTAGCTTTGTAGCTTTGCTGAAGATATCCGGTAGGGTGGAAGGGGCAAAGCAGCGGCTTCAAAAGCTCCCACAGAGATGGCTAGGATGTACGACTGAGAAGGTAATCTTCGGAACGGGTGGATACGATGCTGTCGTCGTCTTCGTCGCTCCCGACATCGTGGAAGCGAATCAGTACATTGACAAGTATCTACGCGACTCGGACCCGCTGACCATGATCGACACTGTAACGGGCGAGAGCATCAGGCCAGAGTAGCACAAATTCCCCCAATTTTTTTCTTTGTAAGAGTTGAAGGATTCTTCTTCTCTTCTCTGCCAACTCAAACCTTTCCTCCGGCCAGGAAGGACCCGAGATTACCGTCGCATGAGTATGGAAGTTTGCACTCCTGCAAGACGGTCGTTGGATGGCCTTCACCACGGTGGCCTTCAAGCGGCTACATTCGCGGTCGCGATTCTCAAGGACGGCCACAGTGTTGTATTCAGGCTACAGGCTTAAGGACGTCGGGACATGGACTCCAATAATGCTGCCCGATTCTGGGATCATGGTGCAAGTTGCAAGAACGCCAGATTCTTCGTCACAGACATGCACCGAGCACCATCTTTCTTGGTCGTCCTTGCTCGTGCTAGCGTCAATCGATCAACCATATCAGAGTCCACTTGATTCTCGCTGAATTGAGCAAATCCTATAACAAGCGATCCTGTTCGCCCAGCTGTAGTTCTCTTGGAAAGACGGGCGCGTCGCACCTTCACCATCGACCACGATGTCAGTGAGAAAATCGACGAATTGGTAGGCGGTCACAGTCTAGAGGTCAACGTGCTCGTCAACAAGGCAATACGGAGATACGTGGAATGGGGAAGATATGTCGACAGCTTCAAGCTGGTCACAAGCGATCCTCGACTAATGAAAAAGCTCTGGGCGCATATTACGATTGAAGAGGCAAGAGAGATGGGGACCCAGAATGGGAAAGATACCGTCGTCGAGTTTATTCTCTACTACTTCCACAAGTTCGACTTGGACTCTGTTCTCAAGGTCTTTCAGTTGATAGGCGCAGAATATGCAAATGCTTACTTATACTCAGAGTTCGGGGATAAGGACACTCGCACAGTAATCCTCAGGCATAGCATGGGTCGTAGCGCATCAGCTTACTACGGTGCCTCTTTCAAAGCCCTGTGCGACCGTCTCGGGGTGAAAGTCGAATTGGAAGAGACCGAAGATCAACTGACATGCAAAATCGGCAGCGCTAGTACTCTGAAGGCTATAACGCCAAAGAGCTTCAAAGAGCAACTGGCCCGGTAGCCAATCGAGAGATCAGTTTAATCATAAGACTGCCCGCTGAATGCGTGCGGCTTCGTTTCTCCGTTTTGTCGGGAGCTAGGAAAAAGTATAACTCTCCTTTGTAGGCACGAGCTCAGTTCAGTCAAGTGAGCGTTTCTTGGATAGGCTTGTGATTCAGACCCAGAATCTTACAAAGTCATACGGAAGCAGGATTGCTGTAAACCGCCTCAATCTTACCGTTGAGGCGAAACAAGTTCACGGATTTCTCGGTCCCAACGGAGCAGGCAAGACCACGACGATTAAGATGCTTGTTGGATTATTGACTCCTGATTCCGGATCTCTCAAGATTCTGGGCATGGACGGCGCGGGAGACAAGCCGAAGATCCGTCAGAGGATCGGGTACATGCCTGAACTGCCCAAGTTTCCCAAACACCTGACCGGAGAAGAGCTTCTAGACGTTTACGGACGAATGTATGGTATGTCGAAGGAGGAGCGGAAGAAGAAGTCGGCTGAACTGTTGAAGATGGTTGGGCTAGAGGGAAGGGGACGTGACAAGATCGGCAAATACAGCAAGGGCATGCAGCAACGGATTGGAATTGCTCAAGCTCTTCTCAGTGATCCCGAACTGGTGATTCTGGATGAGCCCAGCATTGGTCTCGACCCCGTGGGCATGGTTGAAGTTAGAGACATGGTAAAGGAGATAGTAAAAGGTGGCCAGACTGTATTCTTCTCATCTCATCTTCTCGCAGAGGTCCAACAGATCTGTGATCACGTAACGATAATCAACAATGGTCTCACGATGTTCTCGGGAACCCTCGAAGACATCGCCACCATAGCGAGGCCCAGCCGGAGATTGGTCTTAGAGGTCCAAAAGGCAAGTGACAGTATTCTCCAAGCTCTCAAGGCCCTACCTTTTGCGACGGTCGAGACAAGAGACAACGTGTACACCTTGCACCTGAACACAACGGATGATGTGAGAGCGAACATTTCCCGCGCAGTCTCCGGTGCCGGTGGAGTGATTCTGAAGATGCAAGAGGAAGGTGGTGGTCTTGAAGATGCTTTCATGAGCCTCGTCGGAAAGGAGGTTCAGTGAGTGGAAGAACAGAGAAGAACGACATGGCTCACAGGATTCCTGGCTATCCTTTACTACGAGTTCCTCTGGAACCTGAGGAAGAAAAAAATTGTTGGACTCTTTATCCTCGTTTTCGCCATAGTTACTCTTGAACTCGCTCTGCCACCGTTGCTAGACTACTACAACGGTGTCCCGCTATCACCGAATTCGAATGTCGTCTTTGACTTCTTCAATGGACTCTCAGGAATATTCCTGTTCCTCATCGGCGTTGCCACAACGATGAACGCTATCTCGGGAGAGTTTGAGACTGGCAGCATCACTCCACTTCTGACCAAGCCCGTGTCAAAGAACACGGTGTTCTTCGGGAAGATCACGGCGTCATTCCTAACCCTACTGGGCATCTACGCGTTTCTGACCGCCTATGTTACTATCGGTGGGGTCCTGATTGAGGGATCGCAGAACAACCTTCAGCTCGTCCCCCTTGGACTCGTGGGTCTGACGCTGGCAACCATGGTCTGGGCTTCACTGGTCATCCTGCTCGGAACCCTTTCCAAGAGTTCTCTGGTAGCCGCCTTAGGGTCCTTCGGGGTCTGGATAGGGGTCACAATTGTGGGCGGTGTCCTCGGGTCGATCTTCGGCCAGACAACCATCCTATTCTACGCTCCGGGTAGTGGAGCAACTGGGAGCACTACGGGCTGTGGAGCTGGGAGGTTCGAGGCTGGTGGGACCTTCGGAACAGGAACTGATAACCTTGGATACATGTTCATGCAGTGGGCCCTGAATGGGAGCAACGCTCTCAACTTCTGTGGATTCAGATTCAGGGGGGGCGTCACTGAGACGTTTCTGGCATCGTCAGATACGATCGCAAATGTCGCTCTGAGAGACCTCGGAGTCACACTTGCATACCTCGCAGTGTTCCTCTTCTTGAGCTGGTACGCTTTCCGACGCGCTCAAATCATGGAATCCGCCTAGGAGTAGAAACCTTGCTAAAGAAGCCGACTAACGAGCCCGCCGGGGTCAAATTGTCAGCGAAAGAAATTGATTTCTTGAAGAGTAATGAGCTGTGCAGATTTGCGACAGCATCACGAAAGGGTGAGCCTCACGTGGTACCTGTCTCTTATATCTGGGACCAGAACTGTGCGTACATTGTTACAGACTATGGGACCCGGAAACTGAAGAATCTCAGAGAGAACCCTAATGCGGCGGTTCTCGTTGACTCTTCTGGAACTCAGAAGCTCCTATTGCTCAGAGGCCCCGTGGAGATTATCGAGAATGGAGAAGAGTACCAACGGCTCTACAAACTGTTCTATTCGAGGCTGAGCTGGGTCAAGCGAGACCCCTGGAAGGAAGGCGAGGCACCGTTCATCAAGGTCACACCTTCTTTCAAAGCGGGTTGGGGCCTCAAAGGCTAGACAGAGAATAGTTTCTTTCCCGCCGGAACAATTCCCGTACCAGTCTTGCCGCGACCAAGTCTATGCACCGTTGGACGACCGGCCATCACTATGTTTCCATTTCGGATCCACTCGGGAATGACTACTGCTCTGAGAAATGCTTGGAGGCTTATGTTTCGGCTTTTTGCATCTTTATCGAGTTCTCTGAACACCTTCTCGTCGAAGGCTACCACGAATTTACGCACAATCAATCCCTGGAGGTTCGACAGTATCGGGCAATGGATCATAATAGGCGAACGTCTACAATGTGTTCGACTTGAACACACTTGAGTAAAGTCTGAGGATTGGCTATCTCCAGCCTGCTTCTGCTATTTGGTGTAAACGTTGGAGTTATATCGAAACGGCGAGTGTCTATCTCTGGAACGATATGGAGGAAACAGCTAACTCGGGGTATCCGCCCGAAACTACGACTCGGATAGTCCTGCAAGATACTATGACGGGCGACCAATTGAAGAATCTCCTTGCGGAGCTGATATCCTCATCGGCAAGCCTGAATGTGAGGGTGTGGCTCGATGGGGTCTACACAGACATAGAGAATGCGGGGCCTCATCGAGAGTGGATGAAAGGCCGAGAAGTCTACTTCAAGGTCGAAGGAAAAGTGGACGGCCAGAACTGTCTCGAAGAGGCAGCGCCCAGGAGCATCTGACAATGGAGACTCGCAAATGGAAGGCTTTCCTCAGAATGAACGGTGAGACGACAGTCGACATCGGTCAAGATATTCTGACCGAGTTCAAAGCCATGGTCGAATATCTAAAGTGGATTGGTATCGACTACTCGATGGTGGTGCAGGTCGAGGGGGGCCAAACAGAGCAGTCCCGGACTCTTGCTTTGGAGCAGTCTCCTCGTAGGCGAGGACGCGGGCAGGTAGGAGACTGATACCGACAATGGCCAAGTTCATAATGTCAATCGGGGACACTGCATTCGAGATTCTAGCAAATGAGGCTAAGAACCGGGACGTCACGGTGCAACAGTTGCTGAGAGCGGTTGTCGTGCCTGATTGGATAAGGCAGAACGCAGATGGACAGCCTCCCAGAGAAAATCGTCCCAATTTGATTCAATCCTCGATCTATGGTGGGGATTCCCGCAACTCCCGGTTGCTCGTGTCGCCCGTGGCAAGGCTTAGACGATAGCATAGTCCTCCGGTTTCCAGTCGAAAGTCAGCATTCTGCTGCTGGTTACAAGACTCTTTAATAGCGCTCCGAGGCTCAATCGATAAACGGAGCTAACAGAGCAAATTGGCAGATTTCTGTTCGAGATGTGGAAAGACCCTCAGCCTGATAGACCCTCTCCTTGAGCTCAAGGGTCTAAGGTTTTGTGAGGATTGCTATCCAGATGTCAAGCGGGAGCACGCCGCCGCGAGCATGTCAGATAAGATGGACCGTAGGCAGCGTGTTGTCTTTGCAGATGACTCGAGTGATGAGAATCTGCGAGGGTCGATTATCAAGGGAAAGCAGGCGCTCGCAGTCAAAGAGAACGAATTCAAATGGGATAATCCATCCCTCTCGTTGATCGCAAGCGCGCTACGAATCCTCACCGACCAGAACAACATCATGATGAAGCAGAACGAGCTCATCCTTCGCGAGCTTGAGTCTAGGCCCGCAACGGTCAAATCGAAATAGGGCCGGGTTCCAGGATTCTTCTGGATTTTTTTCGATGTAGCGGAGCTGGTCCAGGGGGCCGGACATTCACAGGACCCGGCCTGTCTTTCACTCGGCCGCACAGTCCGATTTGGAAACCCAGAGACGCTCACTTGACGGGCTTACATGGTCCGTCCCCAAGTTGCTGATGAAGCATTACTTTCACCATTTTTGCCAACGACCCTCCCTTATGTTCGATCAATCGCAACATGTTCATAGCTGCACTCTTTGAAGCCGTTGCCGGAAAGCGCGCGAGAATTCATTTTGCAGACCAGTGGAAGCTACAAAGTGATCCGCGAAAGAGTAGAGATGAGGTGGGGAAGGAGAGTATCAAAGGGAACCCTAAGCTACTATCGGGGTGCTCGGTCCGGTCGGTCGCGCATGGCCAGATTTGATGCTGTATCGCCAGCTGATTGGGATTGGCTGGTCGGCCTTTACTATGCCGACGGAAGTAAATTCAAAGACAAGTGGAAGCACGTAGTCGTCTTCAGCCTTTCAAAGTCCGACGAGTTAGCGATTGCGAAGCTTCTCAAAATCTTGAGAACCCTTGAGTTGCGTCCTTCTATATTGACAAACCAGAATACGGTGCCCTGAACATCCGTATCTATAACAAGGACCTGTTCATAGCGATTCCAAACAAGAAAGATACCTTCCATCCCAGCAATCCATTGGCATTTGTGGCAGGCCTGTTCGATGGAGACGGTTATGTGAGTATGATGAGACGAGAAACATGGAGGTTTTCTCAGGCAAGTTATCCTCATTTGGCTACGCAAGTTCATGAAACCCTATCACAGTACGGGCCAGTGACATTGACTAGGTCTCCAAGGCCTCACGGTTGGCTTCCGATCTACAGTGTAGATGTTCTGAAAAGAGCGCGAGAAGTACTGCGCCATACTGAATTCGTTCAATACTGCACCAAGGTGAGATCTGCATCGATCAAGCATCTCGTGCGTGCCGAAACTTGACTCTTGATCCAACCCGATAATTGGTCCCGGGGGCCGGAGTTCCATAGAGGGAAAAACCTCTACTTTGAACTCGCCGAACCGGTTGCGTCCGATTCTCCGGCGACACTCCGTGGATCATTCTCCACTCCGGTATCTGTACGCCTGGACGGCTGGCTGACCCACACATTGAGTGCAGGACTACAGCCGGAAGCTCTTCCAGGCTGAGCTACCCCGGGACCGAGGCTACTCCGGTTTCAGTGATTAGTTAACATTTGTCGGGAGCCGACTGGTGATTCTCGCGTATCCATTGGGCCAAGTCTCGTAGAGCGATGTTTGATGAGACGTCGATGACAGGGACCTCCATGTTTCCCACTCGGATGAGATTGTTGTACTTGGCCATAGGGGCATGTGAGACGTTGGAAGCATAGATCTTTCCCTTCACATATTCATCAGGGAGAGCTTCAGGCTCGACAAAATCGGCTAGGAAAACGACCCCTTCCGCCCAGTAGAGTGCCATGGGCTGGCCAGAGACGTTCATGACGAAGGCGATCATAGAAGCGAGGTTCTGCTGAGAATTGAAGCTGGTAAGGCCGGTGACTACGATCTCTTGGGGTGGGGCGTGAATGATCGAAACCATGCTTGAGTCTCAAGCAGCCATATGTCGTCCCGGAGTGTTAAGCCTTAGCAGTGCCGATGGGGGCTCCGGTCTGTTCAAGACCCTTCCACTTAAGGACGGTCCTAAGTTAGGGGACCACCCTCGAACCGAGGGTAGTGTCCTCACCCATCCATCTTCGGGCGCATGTGTGGGACCTTCGGTTACTTGGTAGGAGAATCTATCTCACACGACTCGACTTGGGTTTGCCAGAGTACAAAGACGGTGATGGGTCCTAACCCGCGTATGGGTGGTTCGGTTGGGTTCGGTTCTATCACACCTTGATATATCGTAACACAATAGTCGTCACCTGTACAACAGAATGGGAACGAGGTCAATTAGAACACAGACGAAGTGGCATCGTCGATTCAAGTACAATAGAGCACATGTGTCCTCAGTCCGAACACGAATGAAGAGTTATGCATATATTCTACGCCAAGCTACCCTTCTATAACCATGTTGAGAAGCTATCAGTTCAAGAATAAGACGAAGAGTGTCACTAGAACTATCAGAATTGACGAGGACATCGACTTCCAGCTCGAAAAGCTGGCTCATGAACAGCGCGTAAGTGTCAACTATTTCGCGAACCAGGCTCTACGGAAATTCGTTGAATGGGATGTGTTCGCAGACCGCCTAGGCTTCGTCACTCTGCCCTCCGACATTTTCGAGAAGCTGGTAGGCTATACGACTGACGAACAGGCAAAAGAGCTTGGCAGTTGGTTCGGCAGGAATCTGGCCAAGGACCTGATAGCCTTCCTCTTCAAGAGGGTTGACCTTGAAACCTCGGTCCGAGCCCTTGAGCTACTTGGTCCCAGATACGGCAAAGCATTTCGTTTCGAATACACCAATGACGGCCACCTAACAACTGTAATACTGAACCACGGATTTGGCCGAAAAGCATCACTATTCTACAGCGAAGCAGTAAAAGCTCTACTCAAAGACTTGGTCAACACTCAGGTCGACATTGGACTGAGCGAACACCAGGTATTCGCGCAAATCGTGGGTCCCAACGAGTTCCGGATCACGATGCCCGCGCCAGTATCGCCTCTGGTCACACAGCGATAGTCCAATTCAGATCCACCAGGCTTCGCCCTTTTCTCCGCGAAGCCATATTTTCTACAAAGCCTGCGACGCCAGTGCTTGCATCGGATGCAGATGAAGATCTAATCCAACGTCTTCGAAACAAGCTTAGCGAGATTTGTGATAGCTACCAGCAAGTCTGTTCCTCATATTTCCTCGTCGGAGGAATTCGTTCAAAACCCCTCTGCTGTTCACCTTCGTCTACTCGGACAATGCCAGATGATTTGACACGGATGTCCAGCTCATGTCCGATCTCGACAACTTCTCCTTTCTCATTCTTCTCGTAACTAATTATGAAGAAGCGGTGGCATTTTTCGCACATCTGAATGGTTGACCGGGTTAGACTGTGAGCGTGTTTCTCATCGACCGATTCTAGCGCACGCCATAACCCCTGTCATGAGCTCCTTGGCTCTTGCCGCTATTTTCGCTGGGCCTTCAGATGCTCCCGATACTTGGCGGCGGCAAGCGTAGTCCAGGCATCGGTTCACCAGCAGGTACAGGTTCGCCCCGCGGAAATTCAACCTGGATCGTGCGTTCCTCCTCGAGAGATTTTTTCGTCGACTCGAGGATTCTGACAACGTTGGCTCCGAGTGTTCCGTCGGCCCTGTTAGGGTATTGCTCGGTTGACGAGTTGTACTCGATGCATCTGGCGAAGTGGAGAATCTCTTCTCTCAGAGTGTTGTTCGGGACGACCATCACGCGTTCAACGGCTCCCTTTCTATGGAGTACAAGTCTCTGTTCGATGCAGTCGAGCTCCGCAGTGCCATCGCTACCGACTACCGTCACGTCTCGATGCTTCTCCATGTCCAGCCAGCTTAGTTCTATGCCGGTGTCATATCCGCCCGGGTGTTCAGCGTAGATGGAGGCCATCTCGTATCCCGCGCTTGTTCTGTAGCCTCTCCCATTGCATGAGATCTTTCTAGGCCAGGTTTCGAGGAGATTGTTGCAAATGTCGAAGGGGTGTGGTCCCAGATCTGTGATTACTTCCCTGTTATTCTGGACTGCCATGAAGCCCGTCCATTTGAGTCGTAGGTAGTAGATGTCCCCCAATACTCCACTCGCCATTAGTCGTCGTAGCCCTCTAACGCCGTTGTTGAATCTGTGGACGTGACCCGTGCACAGTACACTGCCATGTTCTCTGGCGAGTCTAACCAATTCATAGGCCTCTCTCGATTTCATGGCTAGCGGTTTCTCGACTAGAACATGTTTTCCCTGTCTGAGAAATTCGGAGGCTATTTCGAAATGTGTCTGGTTCGGGGAACATAGATGGACCGCCGACACTTTAGGGTCAGAGAGTAGTTCGCGATAGTCTAAGCGGTAGTCTAGAGGGCCGAATTCTCTTCTGCACTGTTCGAGTGCAATCGGTGAACTGTCTGCTATAGAATAGAGGTTTATCTCGTCTCCTGTTCGGGCTAGGTCAAGAATCTGAGCTATGACCTTCTTTCCCCAATAGCCCGCGCCTATCACTGCGATGTTGAGCCTACTCATGATGAGTAACAACCTAGGTGCCCTTTTCATATAACCCACACGTCTACAATCGATCAGAGTGCGCCACTGATCGGGAATTCTAACACAATGCAAGGCGAATGAGTTACGGAGCATACAAATGGGTACACGTGCCCCACACGACTCAAGTAGAGCCCGCCCCCCTAGTCTTTCGAGATCGCGTATGATCGCGCCGGAGCACTCCCGTCAGCTCGCACGGAGGCCATTCCATCCAGGACAATGACGTCAAAATTTTCGATTTTCCTAGCGTTACTTCTGCTAACTCTAGCCGTCGTTACAACAGCTCCTAACCAGACTCGTTCTGATCTGCAATCGTCCGTAATCCTAGGTTGGGGTGGTTCACGGCTAGTCGAAAATACCGTGTACAGCAATATGACGATCCCCAGCATCGTCTTTCCCTTCGAAAATGCGAGTGACCAGGAAATCCTTGCGCGCAGGATCGTAGAGATGGGCCTTAACGCGATCAGAATCAGCTTCGCACCCTACTGCACCAATCCCAACGGTTTCATGAGTCCTTACAACTCTACGAGGCTAGACAGAGCGATCAGAATCGGACAGAGCCTTGGCGTATGGATCATCGTTGACTATCACGGCTATCACGATTTGTCGAACAGTACGGTTGCAGGTTGTTGGCTGAGCTTTTGGAGAAACGTCTTGACGGATTTCAGTTTCAGGTATGAAAAGATCATCTGGGAACCGCTAAACGAACCGATGAATATCAATGAGAACGTAACATTTCTCGGAAACTATTATCAGAATTGGATAAACCAGGCGAGAGCAATAGGAGACACGCATTGGATCGTCGTCCAGAATTTGTGCAGTTTCGAATGCAATCTCTGTCCGAGTGGAAATGGGGATTGTCCAGCTGCCGTAAACGGCTATCCCAGAGTGACAGACCCCCTAGACCGTGTTTTCATCAGCCTTCACACTTACATGTCGTACAATGTCTATCACAATTCTTGGAACAACACGGGAGCTGAAGACCTCGCGCGGAACTATTACTTCACTATGATCAACGGAACCATCCTGACGGGTTTTCCAATCTTGAACACGGAGGGAGGCCCCGGCCCAACTCAAACGACGTTCAGCAATGGGACCAAAATCAGCTGCCCAGACCTAGTGACCACGGGAGCAGCTGGCTATTGTGCAACTAACCTCCACTTCATCAAATCGTTGACAGCGCTCTTAGAGGCGCATACGCCTCAGGCAATCAACTGGATCTGGTGGCCTGCCGGAGACTGGTCAACCACTCCTAAGGCAACGCAGCTCGGTGCGATCTCTCCCAACTCATGGGGTACTCTGATCCCCTGGCAGCCTCTTCCCACTTATTCTCTGTCGATCTCCACTACGAGTGGAGGAACAACTTTACCGGGAGCAGGAGACTACACTTACCTTTCGGGGACTGCCGTGAACGTAACTGCAATCCCCGAAGGTGGATACACGTTTAGAGCATGGCAGGATAATGCCACAGGTCTTCCAGCATCGGATCATGTGGAACTGTCAATGAGTGTGAATCAGAACCTAGTCGCCGTCTTCTCTCCCATTTTACACGACGTAGCCATTGAGAACCTGTCTCCAGAGGGCAGCCTCGCCACATCTGGAGGCCCTACGCAGGTCGTTGTGACTGTTCGGGACCTCGGGGACGTGGCAGAAACCTTCAATGTGACACTCTACGTTAACAATACCAATGTAGGGTCACAGTTGGTGCGGGACCTTGGAAAGGGAAGCTCAGTCACATTATCATTTTCTTGGGACACAACAGGTCTCAGACCTGGCACCTATCTGCTCAAGATGGCTGCGAGTCCTGTATCTGGGGAAACCGCTCTTGCGAATAACAACCTGACGATCGGGGTTAACCTCCCTTCCCACCCAAACACGAACAGTCCAACCGCGTTACCTGCCTCATTAGGTTCAGCTATTTTCATGGGAACCGCAGGGTTCACCACAATCATCCTCGGAATGTTTCTGATTCGCCGCCGGCTCAGATAGAATGAGAATGCCATCCTAATCTTGCGTTAACCGTCCCCGTTCTCGAGATGTCAATTAGCCGGGCATCGTGTCTGCGGGATCGGTATCTGATGAACACTTGCAGCACCGCACGAGGCAGAGTGTGCAACGATGGCAGATCACCTCAGTGGTCTCAAGGCAGTGCTGACATGCTCTTCCCTGAATATTCTGTTCTTGAGTCATCTGGCATTAGTGACTCGAGGATTTCGGAATATTACCTCCACGTTTACATGTGTTTATCCTGACGGGTGAAATAGCCACCTTGTACACTAGTGGCACATGTTGTGTGCTTCTCAAGCGTTGTTAGCATTACGCCATGCCCTTCATGCAATTGTGGACGTGCGACCCAAATATCCGGGGCGAGAAGCTTTAGACAGAAAAATATTGATGCAACAAGGTAGAAACGCAGTCTATCGAACCGCGCTTTTAGGCCTCTTCGTGTTACTGCTCGCGATCGGCATCGTCAGCGCACCCCAGGTTGCAAGACTAGTGAGCGCTGCCTCGACATCTTCCAATGGAGTAATGACGGGCACTTACTTCGACCATTCAGTCATCATCATAATGGAAGACCATGGAATCTGGGAAGTCTGCGCTCAGAACCCACCACCGTGCTCCAGTGCTAACGGCGACCCGTACATGGCCAGCCTAGCAAACGGCTATGCGATCGGGAGTCAATATCTCGGAATAAACCATTTCAGCGAAGCCAACTACCGGGCGCTCCTCGCTGGAGACACTTTCGGCTGCAGCAACAACGGCTGCCCACCAGTTTCAAACCCGAACCTCGTAGATCGTCTCGAAGCGGCTGGTTTGACCTGGAAGGGATACATGGAGAACCAGGCTGTTGCGAGCGGCTGCGACACCACATATCACGAACCCTACACTCCTGAACACAACCCCTTCGTCGGTTTCACCGACATCTTGAACAATCCTGCTCGCTGCTCCAAAGTGGTTCTTGCGAATCCAAACAGCTGCACAGTAACAGATTGTGCTGTGGTCGACGATCTGAACTCTGCCTCCGCACCCAATCTCATGTGGCTCACACCCAACAACTGCAACAATATGCACGGGTTCACCGGCATCTGTCCAACATCCATCCCCGCGGGAGACAATTATCTCAAGAGCCTAGTGCCGAACATTCTTAGCAGCCAAACTTTCACCACTCAGCGATCAGCCCTCTTCATAGTCTTCGACGAGGGCAATGGATACTGTCCTCTCAACAACACCTCTGAGGACTGCGTCTACGCTGTATGGGTGGGCCCGCTAGCCAAGACCAACTATGCTACCAGCAACCTGTACAATCACTATTCGTGGACTCGAACAATCGAGGTAAACTGGAACCTACCGAGCCTGACTTCCAACGATGCAAACGCCAAACCGATGAGTGAGTTCTTGAAGAGCACAACACCTCCAGTCATACTATCGACCAGCTTCACCTACAGCCCATCTTCACCACAGGTTAGCCAGAATGTCTGGTTCACTGCTTCCGCATCTGGCGGAACCGGACCCTACAATTTCAGTTGGACCTTCGGCGACGGCTCAGCTGGCAAAGGGGCCACAGCCTACCACACCTACTCAACGGCAGGATCATACAACGTAATCTTGACAACAAGAGATAGCAGTCCGTCCCAGCAGACAGCCACTTCACAGCAGACCATCAACGTCACGAGTCCCCCTCCACCACCGCCCAGCCTTACAGCCAGTTTCACCTACAGCGTAGCCAACCCTGCCACAGGTGAGACCGTGTCGTTCACTGGCTCAGCCTCAGGCGGGACCTCCCCGTACAGCTACTCCTGGAACTTCGGCGACTCACAGAGTAGCACAGGAAGCTCTGCAAATCATGTGTACCAGAACACAGGGACATACACGGTGGTTCTGATGGTAACGGACAGCCTAGGCCACTTGGCGAACGCAACCCACACGATAACGGTCAGCGCCGCACTCTCAGCCACCTACACCTATACACCATCGAACCCAACAGTGGTTGTACCCGTACAGTTTACAGCCATTGCCACAGGCGGGACTCAGCCCTACAGCTACAGCTGGGACTTTGGTGACGGAACAACTGGGAACGGAGCCTCAATCAGTCACTCATACCTGCTTCCAGGAACCTACACTGTAACCCTGACAGTAGTCGACGCAAACGGTCTAACCACCACTACATCAGCAACAATAACCGTCACAGCATCAGTGCCACTTACCACAACCACCGCGACCTCCCCGGTAACAGTCACTTCCGGAATAGCAGGGCATTGACATCAGTAGCATCCGCACTCCCATCGCTAGGACTGTAGCTCCCCGGCACGACGATATCTACAATTTCCCCCATTTTTTTGTGGGATAACTATCTATTCTCAGGAATAAATGATGAAACAATTAGGAAGAGACATCGCCAGGTCGACGAGTCATCTAAGCCACTTTACTTCACTATCTAGCGGTCTCCCTCTCGCCTGGTTTCGCTTCGCAGTCAATTGTGAGACGCTGAAGCCTGTCACGGTAGGCTGAGATTGTGTTGGCGCCCAGGGCGGGATTCGAACCCGCCGTGCGCTCGACCGTTCGCTTCGAGTGTCGCACGGGTGACAGCCGTGCATACTCTCGGCCGGCTCCCGCAAGCCGCGGACCGGGCTATACTACCTTAACGCGTCCGGATTCGACGGACGGGGCGCGAGCCCGAATACTCATTTCCTGGGCAGTCACGCTACCCGAAAGCGTGCAAGCTTAAACCTTCCTAACGACTTTCGCGAATAATCACATTTACTCTCGATGCGCAACAAGGGTTTCGACAAAGGCTATACCAAGACTAGCACGAGACAAGACTCAGGATAGCCTATCGATGGTAGACTTCGCGGCTCCCTCTCTTGGGACAGGATTGATTAGCATCCTCATCGGCTTTCTTGTTGTATTCATAATCTATCTCATAATCATCGGTTTCGTTCTCTGGCTCGCCGGAGAGATAGTCGTTGGTCGACGCGTCACTTTTGTCGAAGCCTTGGGTATCGCAGCCGTGGGAACATTTCTGGTCGGAGCCTCGATCGCTTTCCTTCCGGGATTGATAGGAATCCTAGTCGGACTCCTAGTCTTTCTATTGCTGGTGAAGCACTATTTCAAGACGGGATGGGTAGGTGCGATAGGTGTGTCAATAATGGCCATTGTCGTAGGCATCGTGCTTATCTTCATACTAGGCGCTCTAGCCTTAGGTGCGCTTTTCGTCTTGCCGAAGATACCTGGTCTCTAGCCGACCTGAAGAACTCGATAGCTTGAAAAGATGGAAGGAGCTTTCAAGGGCTCCTTCGTTGGATTTTTGGGAAGTGTCAATGCCCCAGCAGGTTTAGGGCTAGGCTTCCTCTGGTTGAGTCGTCTCTTCCTGCTCTGAAGAACAGCCACAACTGTCGCACATTGTTCTTCTAAGCCCACGACCCTGTTCGTCTCTAATAAATGTACACTATTGAACAGGAAGCTCTCGTCAACTCTCAGGTCCCTAGGCTATTCATTTGGAACCAGTCGATTAGAGAGCCTAGAGCCTCTTGCAGCGAGTCAGTGCTGCCTGTCTTTGCGTCAGGAGTCTTGAAGCTGTGGTCTCCGTTCTGTATCCAGTGGATCTTCGCGTTTGATCCTATCTTCGAAACGGTCTTTTCCAGAAGATCCCGTCTCGCAAAAGGATCCTTGGTCCCTGAGACGAAAAGCATCGGTTTCTTGATCCGATAGAGGTGCTCATCCCTCAACTGGTCAGGTTTACCTATCGGATGGAGAGGATATCCGAGGAAGAACAATCCGTCTACGTCTGTTCCGTTGGCTGCTATCTGGGATGCGATTCGGCCTCCCATGGATTTTCCCCCTATGAACACTCGATCTGGCTTGTGTTTGCCATTCTTTGCATGGTCAACGACTATCCGGTAGCTTTCCTCTAGGACTTCTCTCCTGTCAGGCACTCTCCTGCGAGCTTCCATGTATGGAAAGTTGAACTTGACAGTTAGGAATCCCCGTTTTGCGAGTTCTGTGTGGAAATATCGTATGAAGGGTGTGTGCATTGGTCCACCGGCGCCGTGGGCTATAATGAGGCATGTCGATGGGTCATGGATCTTGGACGGCAGACCGTAGACGATGCTGGTCTCGCCTCCTTTCGCCAACTTGATCTTTGTCTGCTCCAAATGATACGAGTCAGAGGCGGCTTGCAACGTCCTTCCTCCCGTAATTCAGATTTGTGCCCGCTAGAGATCTGGGTTACCCACGAAGATTGCCAAGTATCGTAGAGGTTCGAGGCCTTCCCTGATCGAGCTATGTACGGTGCCTGGTGGAACTACTACCATTGTTCCGGGCTTGACCCTGACCTCTTTTCCACCGACGCGGGCTAGGCCCTTTCCCTCGATGTAGAAGATTGTCTCCTCAACATCATGGGTGTGGGGCGGGACAATCCCGGTAAGTTCAACATACCGTACGGCTAACGAGTGGCCTCGGTCGGCTCGCGAGAGATACCATCGCGTGAAATCGCCATCCTTCTCAGGCAGTACTTCGGAGAGATGCTTGACGATCATGCCCAGCACCCGACTGGGAAAGGATTCTACTCTATGTTTAAGCTAGTGCATGTCGGCGGGAGGAGGGATATCAGGGTGTCCACTGTCGATTTTTCCTTGTACCTGTAGGTACTTCCTCGTTTCTTGCGCAAGCCATTCGAAGTTTTCATACGGATTCACCGGGACCCTGTATCGTTCCATGAGATGCTTCACCAGAGGCTCGAATCTCTGCCAGTCAAACACGAGGAGATAGCGTAGAGAGTGAATTGCGATCGTGAAGTCTATGATTCCCTCCCTGACAAGCTCCCCGATCAGCTCGTAAATGTAGCCGAAGTTCCGGGCTTCGAAATCTTCGAGGCTATCATCGAAACCCTCCCAGTTGATCTGGTCGTATTTCTTAATCGCGTCATGCATGTTTTTCCTGCGACGGGCGAAGGATTCATGTGTGATAATTTCTAGAACTGAAAATGACATGTTGGCTTTGGTTTCGAAATTCGCTGTTTTGATTAGTCTCGCGTTCTGTCTGAGCTGGAAAATAACGAACACTGCGCCTAGAATGACAGCGAGGGAGCTTATCGCGCTTAGATCAGAAACTAGGAAGCTAAGGTCGACCATAGCCTTTCTGGAGAGCGCTTGATGGTTAATATTGACTGCATCAACGTGCGGATCCAAGCATTACGTAGAAAAATGGATTCTATCCTACGATGGCTAATTCACAGATGACTGCGTCGAGTTGCTGACAGTAACGTGACTCTTATCTCGGTTGTATCCTTGCTATCTCCTTGAGTTTTCGTTAGAGAAGTTGTTGAGGTCCCATAGAGTTGGGTGATGAAACTAAGAACGCTTTCGACAAAGCTCTCGTAGACTCTGTCAGCGCGGCTCTTGACGCGCTTGGGCCAACTGTCAAAGAATCAATATTTCTCCTCCTACAAAGGCGAAATTCCATCTCACCCGGTCAGATTCCGAGACTGGTTGGAGAGTTCGTGAAGGCCCTTCAAGACGTACTTGGACCAACCTCTAGAGTTGTCGAGAAGCTCATTATCGCGGGCCTGATTGCAAGGAAGCAAATACCAGCAAATATTGCACAAGGAAGAAATCTTCTAGAGGTCGTCGGTTCAGTAAGGCTAAGCCAGGTCAGTCAATCTTGACTAGATGTCTCAGTGATGTGAGCATCTTGCTTTTGATACGGCCCATTCGTCTTGTCCGGAAAATCAACTAATATAGATCAGTTCAAACTCGACCCTCGCGCGGGCCCGTAGCTCAGCCAGATCCCTAACAGGGGATCCTGAAGAGGTAGAGCACCGGAAGAGGCATCTCTGGTGAAGCTTTTACCTCGCGAGAGACACCCGGCTGTCCCGGGTTCAATTCCCGGCGGGCCCGCCTTCTCCATTATGCGAGCCGACCCGCCTGGAGAAGTCGCTCTTGTTTTCTTCGATTGTGAATCCTATACTTTCTGCGAATCTTGGTAAGCTTCGTGCTCTCACGTGGAGGGCGTAACAATTCTTTCTTCTGATGTAAGTTCTGCCATTCTTGGAGTCTATCAGTCTTGTCCCGGCCTTGGTGTTTAGGTGCAGCTGTGTCGTTCCGATGTCCGCGTGCCAAAGCAGATCTTGAATATACAGCAACATTTCTCTGTTCGTATTATAGATAGTGAGGCTCTTGCCGCATATTGACCCTTCGTCGTCATAGAAGGCTCTGAGAAAGGCAGATTCACATTTCGCGCAGTGTTCAATCCACTTTCTTAGATTGAACCAATTGCAATTGAGAAATTTGTGGAGAAGGATGGTTGACCCCTGCACTATCCATCTGGCTCTTTTTTCGCTCCACCTGACTTTTGTATGGCTCGCCTCTACCAAGGACTCTTCCTAAACATATGCCGAATTCCGAAGCAAAGTCCTTGTCTGTTACACTCAATAAGATCTCCCTGTGATAGTCGCGAACGTTGATTTTGCCATCGCTCAGAGCTACGCCGATTTCATAGCTGAGTTCGGGGGAGGGATCAGGATGGAATCGGTTGAGGCTTCCTGACGGGTCGTGGATTCCCCTTAACCAATAACTGATCGAAGCCTTGGACAAACGAATCCCTGTGTCTTCGAAGAGTTTCCTCTGCATTTGTGCGTAGGATAGGCCTAGCTGTCGCGCAGATCGAATCGCATGATAGAGGACTATTCTCGACTCCAAGGTCCGGCATGTTTGTCCGCACTTCAGGGCCAATTTGACGAAAAAGACCTGCTTTGCTTTGACCTTAGATGCAATGGACTGCGTCGTTAAGGCGTAGACAGGAGTGAAGGAATTCTCCCACAAACCAACACCATGTCAGAAAGAAGGAGACTTGAGTGTTCTCTCCACGCATACGTTAGCAGTATCTGACTGCTTTCGCGAGCCATTTGACTCGGGTGGCGCTGATTTGGTGAGGCGCTTGGCCGTCCCGGTCGAAGACCAACGCTCTTCCAGCTATGTCTACGACATGGCCTTCGAAGAATAGTCCATTGTTCAACTGTCCCACCACATCAGTGTTGAGGAATCTTCTCAACTGATCACTTCTCATCCATAATTCACCTCTGAGCGCCGTATTCTTGTTACTGGAGGTTAAGGGCGGAGGTTACACCACAATCAACTGTCCTCGACCGACGCGTATTGAGAAGTACGTAGTGTAGTGTAGTGTGATGCGTGGCTTGACTGTTACAATCCCGTACTCGGTCAGAATCTCGAAGGAGTTATTGGAAGAGATGAGGAGACTGTACGATAGGATGGAGCCTCCAAAGCCGACTTTCTCAGCTGTTTTGAGTCACATCGTCAAGCTGGGGTGGGATTCGTACAAGGCTCAGAAGAATGGCGAGGTGGGTCTTCAGAAGGTAACGGTTGCCGCATATCCTAAGAGGATTCACGACCAAGCCTTCCAGCGCTAGATTGTAGTTTTCCTCTCCTAGAGAGCTGGCTTGACAGGACTCGTTTCTGCGACGACGGTGTTCTGCAATCTGCCCAAGTTCTCAATCTTGGATTCGATCATGTCTCCTGGCTGAAGCAGAAACGGTGTCTTGTCAGGTTTCCTGTAGATAGCGACCCCCGAAGGCGTGCCAGAGGTGATGATGTCTCCCGGTTCTAGTGTCATGCATGAGAAGAACTCGACGAGCTGTCTTATCTTGAACACCATGTTTTTCGTACTGGAGAACTGTCTAGTCTGTCCGTTGACCCGGAGTTCCATTCCGAGATTATCAGGATTTCCAGCCTGGTCAGGGGTAACGAGGAAGGGTCCCATGGGGGCGAACGATGCAAAGTTCTTGCCGAGATTGCAAAAGCCTCTCTTCATCTCTGCGAACTGAATGTCACGCGCGCTAATGTCGTTGAACACTGAGAAGCCAGCGACATGTTCAAGCGCATTCTTTCTTGACACGTCTTTGCATCTCTTGCCAATGACGGCGGCGAGCTCTACCTCGTAATCCAAGAGTTTGACCCTTCGAGGATAGAAGACCGGTGCTCTATGTCCAACGAGCGAGGTCGGCGATTTGAGAAATGATATTGGAAAAGGAGGAAGGCTCGTTGATCCTTCTTGGAGATGGTCAGAGAAATTTCCGCCCATACAGATGATCTTTGTCGGACGAGAAATTGGAGGAAGAACTGTAACCTTATCGAGGTCAAAGACTCCCTTTGGACTCCTATCTCCTGGATCGGCAAGCTGTTTCTTCGCCGCCTCAAGGGCCTGGTTTGCTTTCGCTTCACACTTTGGGTCTCGGAGAAAATCCAGTATTAGTTCAGAGCCCTTTGAGGAGGCTAGCTCAGCAAACCGAGCTGAATCGATCATAACTCCCATCCGGTTCTCGGACAGCTTCTGTTGGAACCTTAGCAGCCTCATCAGATAGCGACCTAGACTTCAAGGCCGCTCTCCGAATGTGTGATGATGTAAACTGTTCCCTGCTCTGCTACAATTGGGCTTGAGTTGAGCTCTCGAGACTTAGGCGTGGGCCTTCGAGAGGTTCTTCATACGATATTGCTCCACCTCATCGAGTACCGATAAGACCTGCCGAATCTGGTCTCTGAGCCTCTGGCTATTCCGACGCAATTTCCGAGCTGAAATCAAGGTCCATCAAGTCCCTTCTTTCGAGCTGTTAGAGCGTAGGGCTGGATGAAACTGAGATCTCGCCAGCGAATAGTACTATTCCCAGAGTTGATAGGGAGTGTTTTTTAGTCCCATTTCTCCCGGCTTTCTTCGGCGTCTCGATAATGGTGACCGTTGAAGACTATCGGTTGGACAGGGATTCTATGGGCGAAGTCAAAGTGCCCAGTTCTGCCTATTATGGGGCTGAGACCCAGCGGGCCGTTCAGAACTTTCCCATATCGGGGCTTCATCTTCCTAGGGAGTTCATCTGGGCCATGGCCCTGATCAAGCTTTCCGCCGCGCGAGCCAACATACAGCTGGGACTATTGGATGCGAAAAAGGGCGAGGCTATTGTCTCCGCAGCCAAGGAGATAATGGAGGGATCTCTCTACGACCAGTTCGTCGTTGATGTCTTCCAAACGGGTAGCGGCACCTCGTCGAACATGAACATGAACGAAGTCATCGCTAACCGCGCGATCGAGCTCCTCGGGGGCAAGAGAGGAGACAAATCGATTATTCATCCGAATGATCACGTCAACATGTGCCAATCCACAAACGACGTCTTCCCATCCGCGATCCACATCTCATCAGCCGAAGAGATAGTCCGCAAACTCCTCCCAAGCTTACGGGTTTTGGGAGAGGCCTTGGAGAAGAAGACAAAGGAGTTTGACGATGTTGTCAAGGCAGGTCGGACCCATTTACAGGACGCTGTCCCGATGACTCTAGGCCAGGAGCTCAGCGGCTACGCGAGTATGATCAAGCACGGGATCAAACGCGCAGAACAGGCCAGGGACATTCTAATGGAACTGCCATTGGGCGGAACAGCAGTGGGAACAGGTCTCAACGCTCATCCGAAATACGCCGAGCTCGCCATCACGGAGATTAATCGTTTAACGGGGTTGTCGTTTCGAAAGGCGGAGAACACTTTCGAGGCGATGCAGAGCAAGGATGCTTGTGTCGAGGCCAGCGGTCTTTTGAAGACTATCGCTACGAGTTTGATGAAAATATCGAACGACCTACGCCTCCTAAACTCTGGACCCAGAACTGCGCTGGGAGAGATAGATCTTCCCGCGATGGAACCCGGGTCGAGCATAATGCCTGGCAAGGTCAACCCCGTGATCCCTGAGGCTCTCAATCTTGTGGCCGCTCAAGTCTACGGAAACGATGCAGCGATTGGCGTCTGCGGGTCGCTAGGCCAGTTGGAGTTGAATGTCATGATGCCTGTCATCGCCTATGATCTGCTACAATCGATAGAGATACTGGCGAACGGGTCACGCGCTCTAGGAGAGAAGTGCGTCGCAGGCATGATTGCAGACCGGAAGCGTTGCTTGGACTATGCGGAGCGAACCCTCATGATGGTAACGAGACTTACTCCCAAGATTGGTTACGACAATGCGGCGAAGATCGCTAAGAAGGCTATGGCCGAGAACAAGTCTCTGAGAGAGGTTGTATTGGAAGAGGGAATCTTACCTAAAGACAAACTGGATGAGATTCTCGATCTCAAGAAGATGACAAAGGGCGGACGAGCCTAAGTCTCAAGAACGTCAACCTGATCTGGGCCACACTTTGCTTGATACCCAGCAGATGATGAAGACAGCTCTCAAACTTGCCCACTTTAGCCGTATTCCTGCTGACAGTGAGATTCACGTCAAGGGACGCAAGCTCCGAAGAGTCTTGGTCGCCATAGATGTGGGAGTTAGTGAGCTACTGCTCGCTCAGAACCTCAACTGTGATGGCGTAATCGCCCACCATCCAGCGGGAGGAAAAGCTCAGCTCGAGGGATACAAGGTCTTCCTCCGTCATACCGATCAGATGAAGGAGGCCGGGGTCCCGGCAGACGTTGCTAGGGAGGCTGTGAAGAACAAGTATAGAGTGCTCGACATCCAGCATCATCCTGAGAATTATGATCAGACCCCGAGCGCCGCGAAGAAGCTTGGCCTTCCGCTGGTTACTATTCACAGTCCTTGCGACGAGATTGGTCGCAGAATGATCGTGCAAGCCATCAAAGGCTTGGGTGAAGATGCTACAGTTCGTCAGCTCGTTTCTAGGATTGGCGAGTTTCCCGAGTTTCGTAACGCGGAGACTAGGATCGAAGTGCGACTCGGTTCTCCAAATCGCAAAGCTGGGAAAGTTGCAATTTCTCACGCGTGCTACACGAACGGAGGGTATGATATTGCCAAAGCTTACTTCCAGCACGGCATAGACACGTTATCATACATCCATATCTCGGAAGCTGATCTTACGAAGTTGGCCTCAGAGGGTTTTGCAAATCTAGTCGTTCTGGGACACATCGCTAGCGACTGGCTTGGCATCAACCGGGTGCTCAGAGAACTTGAGAAGAATGACATCGAACCAGTCTCCACTACAGACCTCTACAAGGCGTGAGCAAGTGTGACTCAACAAGCTATACTATGCTTTGCGCGACAACTGGACCGGCCTTCGAACGGTCTGAAGACGCTAGCAACGTGCCCGTGGCTTGAAAGAGATACTGGGATATCCTACGTTAGCCGGAATAGTCGAAATTGGCCTGTATACGCGCAAATCTTAAATTGTTAGAGCTTGAACCTTGTTCTGGCATTGCAGTCGCCTATCAGACGATATCTACCTCACCTACTGGTAGGCCTAACGATAAGCCTCATCATGGTAGGAGCTTACATGGCGGTCGGATTCGCTAGCCTCTCAGCCCCGAAGGCGCTCTGGTCGACCAACCCCGTCACCATAACATTCTCGGGCAGCACGGGCATTGGCAGCTCGGGCAGCGTTGGAGAGACAGTCAAGTGTGCGCCGAAGGTCGATAACGTGGTCTTTCACACCGCTGTCAGCAACCCGACCAAGCTGAGCCTCACTGTCAGTCCAGGCGGCGAGGCTACATGCGGCCCGGCCCCGGATGCCGCTACTGTGACGGTGACCTGTCTCGTGGCTGCGCCGAACTGTAAAGGGACGTACACAGGCACCGTGTCGATATTGCAGGGGTATAGCACGATCCCCCCGAGTCTATCAGTCACAATAGTCGTGACCTAGAGTTAGGGATCATTCCAAGAACTTTTCAGCGAATAGTCTTCTATTATCTCTCCGCATTCCAGACAGTCTTTTTATGAGCTAGGGCCGATTCGGCCAAAGATTTGGTTCTCCCAACGGCTCTAACCGTCATAGTGGTCGGGGTCTTCTTCGGAGTCTACGGCCTGATTCTATCGGACAAGTTTCACAAGCCCTCCGCTGCAGTCCTTGGCGCCACTCTGATGGTTGGGACGGGGGTCTTGAGCGAGGCGGACTTGGTCTCGGCAATCAACTGGACTGCTCTAGGCGTTCTTCTGGGCATGTTCATCATCGCCTCTTCGCTACGAGAGGCAGGATTCTTCGAGTGGATGGGTCTTCGCCTAGCTCGGTCAGTTGACGCTCATCCGGTTATGATGTATGTTCTACTACCCTTACTGACGGCGGGCATGGCTTCGCTCCTCGACATTGTCACCGTAGCTCTCTTCATAGTCCCGTTGACGGTGGAGGTGTTTGATGGCCTTGGCATCGATCCTATCCCCTTCGTGATTGCAGAGGTCTTGGCTGCTAATGTTGGGGGAATTGCGACGATGGTAGGGGATCCGACGAACGTGATCATCGGCTCGTCGCCACTGGTCAATCTATCGTTCAACCAGTTTCTCGCTAACACGGGACCGATTGCGCTGGCCGTCCTAGCGGTGAACAGCTCAATTCTCTATCTAAGGAATCATGGGTTCCTGCATCGGGACGCGATGAGAAGGCACCGTGAACGTGGACCCGTCCGGCTTCCGAATCCGTCGAGCGCAATCAAGGACCGGAGCCTTCTGCAGGTCAGCCTCGTATCGCTAGCGCTGGCAGTCACGTTCCTGGTAGTGCATACTTTTCTCGGGGTCTCAGCCGCCCTCGCCACCCTCCTCCCGGCGTTTCTGATCCTTGTCTACGAGTCGTCCCGGTCCAGCGAAGTTCGGGATGTCCTGGGCAGAATCGACTGGCAGATCTTCTTCTTCTTCGGAGGCCTCTTCATACTCGTCGCCGGCTTCGCCAAGACCGGACTACTAGTCCAGCTCGGCGGCTGGATGGTCCAGGAATCCGGTGGAAACCTCGCACTAGCCGTGACCCTCGTCCTTTGGACCACTGCGCTCATCAGCCAGATCGTCGACAACGTACCACTGGTCACGGTCTTCATCCCAGTCATCGGAGCCATGAGCAGCTATCCGGGAGTATCAATCGCGCCCTTGGCTTGGGCGCTCGCGGTCGGCACCGGCATTGGCGGAATGGCCACGCCGATAGGGACAGCGTCGAACATGGTCGCACTGAATATTCTCAACAAGGAAAAGAAGAGGCTCAGCTTCACACGATTCGCGAAGAGATCTATCCCATTAACAATCATCGACCTGCTGATCGCAAATGCAATCCTCCTCCTTAGACTCTAAACGCTGAGAGCTGAAAAGTTACCGAACTGACTACTTGTGCCCGCCTTGTCTGCGCTATCCGCTTTCACAGTGGTACTCGATGCAGTACGAGTTTAGCACGGATGGACGAACGGGGGAAGAGGTCGAACAGCAGGCTATGCGTCCTCGACGCCGCGTTACTTGGTCGCTCTTTGCATGCCCATTCTGGCACATGTTACAATACTGAGATGACTGCGTCAAGTGGTAGTACCGGAGGAGGCGGCTGTCGATGCAGATAGATATAGACATACTTGGACAAGCGACTCTGGATCAGGCGAACCTTTCCCCCGCCCCCGACAGAAGGGCTTGGTGCCTTGGCTGTAGGACTTATTGCACTGGCCGTGATATGACGCCAGTCATCTTCTACTGTTTCGTGCATAGGTGGTGGAGCAACCATTAGCTGGAGGATTCTTAGAACTATCTGCTCATACTCTATGCTGAGTTAGGCTTCACGGTGCTTTTCAACATGTTTCTCAGACCACTTCGTGTCCACAGTGCTCGCACTTGTAAGCGTACTGGAACTGTTCGATGTCGATGATTATCGGTCTACCCTCTTGGACAACAAATACCGGTGGAGCGGCACTAGTCCTTATGGCTCCAGCCGTTATGTTCGTAACATTCGTGGTTGGTTCGTGACGTTCTCTCTAGGTCAACAAGTTTCTTGCTCTCAAGCTTGATGTGGAATCTGCGTCCACAACCAGGACAGTGTCTGAAGAATTCCATCAGAGACTTCCTCTCACCTATGTTGGAGTTACTAATGTCACTCTTCGATCATGTCCTATGTGTAGATGTCTGGATGATCGGCAGAGCTAGCCATACATCCCTTTGCGGTCTCGCTCCTGTCTAGGAGGCTGCTGGTGTCGTTTGATCAGGCTCTCTGGGACCTTGATTCGGGGGATCATCTGCGCGTTTACCACGTAGAGTGGTTCGCCGTCGGGGCCATACTTGTCAGTCCTTAGGATCCCGGTTATCTCTAGCTTGGCTCGTAAAACGCTGCCATCAGAGAGTTCGTATACGTTCCATTTCTCGACGCCAACCCGTTCAAAGTCGACGTGTGTCGTGTTGACGCTGTTCGGGTCGAGTGTTGTCGGGGGAGGATTTGTCGGCATGCTCCTCAGTGTTTTTGGAGCGATGGTTGTAAAGAGGTTCTGTGATGACCAGGCGTAGATAGGCTGACCGGTTGGATCATAGTCGCTCCCCCTGAAGATCTTGGTGATGATGAGTCGGCCGAATAGTGAGGTTCCGTCCTCGAGTCTGTATTTTACCCAGGGCTCGTCTTTCATCGAGAACTCTACAGGATCGGCCTTTGTCAGGTCAACCTGGGCTTGAGACATAGATCGTCCCTAAATTGGAAAAGGTGCGTGAGTGGTATATACTTTGACGAGCTGACCGTCCGACCCTCTGCCTCGCTGAGGCACAGCATTCTTTTCTACCGGATTCTGAACACTTGGAGTCTCCCGATCAGCTTCTAACGGAAATGGGAACAGTTGAGCGATCTATTGCGCCGCGTCAAAGGCTTCTTCGTCCCAGGAGAGAAGGACGCGTTCTTGCGGATCCAAGAGCTGGCGGGTCTAGGCGAAGAATCTCTAGAACTGCTAGTGAAGATTCTCGCAAGCTCCGGCAATGGCACGAGTAACGGTTCACATAATGGCCTGCACGATATTGAGATCTGTACTGAGAGAATCAATATTCTAGAGAAGATGGGGGACAACATTACCCAGTCCTTTGAGGAGATGCTAGGGCGCGGGTCGATCACAGCCTCAATCGAATACGACTTTGGCCGGCTGGCCGACAATGTGGACAGTATCCTGGACCGGGCCCACGGCTTGTCCCGACAACTGCGACGCGTCACCCGCCGACCATTGCGCGAGGCGAAAGAGTTTGACACAGCCAACCGTAAAGAGATGATCCATCTCATCGAGATTGGTCTAACCCAGCTCCGAGCCTTCCGGAAACTGCTCCAGATTGCCGGGACAGACCGGACCCAAGCGATGGAACTCGCGCGGAGGATCGAAGAACTAGAGGAACAGGGCGACGATGTGAAGGATGCGATGCTCGATGAGATCTATGGGTCTTGGGAGAAACTAGATTACGCTTCCTTCCACAACTATCTCGAAACGACCATCGAGGCAGATGATATTCTGGACCTTTGCGAGGACGCGTCAGACCTAGTTATCGCCGTTATGAAAGCCCTGGGCGCCTAGCAGCGCAATGATCTCCACCCTAGACGTTGTCTCGTTGGCGCTAGCGGGTCTGCTCGGCATGGCAGTTGGAGGAAACAACCTCTCCGCCTGCTGTGGACCACTCATCGGGAGCGGAATGGTCAACAGACGAACCGGCATATTTCTAGCCATCACGGGCTACACGCTCGGACTCGTACTGGAAGGACCGAAACTCTTCAGGGTCAGAGAAATATTCATACCCATAGACACGGCGACAGGAACATTCTCGATCCTACTAGCCACTCTCTTGGTTTTTCTCGGCGGGGAACTTTCTCAGATTCCACTATCCCTCTCCAAGGCGCTCACAGGCGCCATCCTCGGAGTAAGCATAGCCCTCGGCACTTTCAATAGCTCAGGATATCTTGGCCTGATCCTCGCCTTCTGGTTTCTTGTTCCCCTCGCAGCCACCGCGCTAGGGATCTTGTTGGTAGGACTGGACGACCGGCTTAGCCCACGAAACCTCTGGTTGAAACTTTCATTATTGAAGACCGGCCTCTTGCTGGTCTCCTTCCTCGCAGCCTACGTCCTAGGCAGCAATACTCTCGGACTCATCGCAGGAGCGGTCTACAACCAGACATTCTACGCTACAATAGCCGTGGGGCTGGGCGCTGTCATGGGCACATTCGTCCTAGGACGGGGCGCGTTGCGAAGATTGACAGAAGGCATCTTCAGCCTCCGCTATCCAAACGCGTTCTTCTCACAACTAATAGGATCGGCAACAATTGAACTAGCGAGCCAACTCGGAGTCCCCCTATCGATCACCGAAACAGTCTCCTCTGGAATCATAGGATCCGGACTGGCACGGAAGATGAGAATTATGAATTCTAGGAACGTCTTCCTCATCATATCCAGCTGGATAATCTCTCCCATAGCAGGCTTCCTCCTCGCCTTCGCCCTCACAAAGATCCTGTAGCAAGACCGCGTTCCCTCTCGCCAAGGCAGTTCATTATCAGAAAAATAATTCTCTGAGACCTCTCCTCAAGATTAAGAGCCAGCTCACCACTGGGAACAGTGAAGATAGTCTTCAGGAACAGGATGCCCAGAACTGTGGTCCCAATGTCGAGCAATCTCTTGACCTCTATGGGCACAGCAAGGCCACGTCGAGACCGTATTGTCTCGACACCCGAGAGGTTCTGTCCGATGTGTAAGAGGGTCCAACGACTCTCCGGCGAAGAGAGGTGCGCGATACACGTCAAGGCCACGACGCTAGCGGCCCATCACAAAGAGTTCGACACTAAACAAATCTCCGGGTCCAGTCCCCCAGGAGTCTTCGTAGGAAGATTCGGATACCCGAAGGTCTTCGTTGGCCCAATGGTCCCACCAGTCTCAGGCGACACTGAGATACTAGACACTCCGGAGTGGTGGATGGGCAAGGGATTCGACGAAATTGTTGATTTTCGGTATAGTTTGCTTCGAGGCTACAGCAAGGCCAACGTCTATGACGCTCACAAGGGAGGTAGATTGATTGAGACGTTGCAAGACGTTGCAATGATGACGAGACCAGTTGACGCTGAACTCATCCTTGTTCGACCACCCCGAAAAATCTTGGACCTACGGGAGGACTCTCAACCATTCGGCCCCATCGCACCCCTAGCTTCATTTGAGACAGGCAATTCCACCGCCGACAACAGAATCCAGAAAGCGTTCTATGACGGAGACCTCCCGGCGGACGACGCCGTTCTCCAACTGTACAGAAACGGTGTCCTAGTAACACGGATTCAGAGAGCGTTCAGCCTAGGCATGTTCGGCGAAAACAAGAGACGAAAACTCGTCCCGACACGATGGAGCATCACCGCCGTGGACAGCAATCTCAGCCTCAGACTGATGGCGCGGGTCCGGGAGCACCCGCTCATCGATGAGTACCGGGTCTACAAGTACAGCTACCTCGACAATACCTACGTGGGAATTCTTACGCCCGAGAGCTGGAGATTCGAATGGATCGAGGCCTGGTTTGAACCCGATCTGCTCGCAACTAGCTTCCCGGATGTAAACATGGCCACGGATGTCGAGAATAGTAGCTATGTCTCTCCAGACGGACATAGACCTGTCATGCTAGGAGATTCGGAAGGATTTCGCGACAGAAAGACCTATGCAAAGCCTGGCGGCTGCTACTACTCAGCTAGACTAGCGGTTTCTGAATATCTCGACACGATCAGAAGACAAGCTGGGGCGATAATGCTGAGAGAGATTCATCCGGGCTACATAATGCCAGTTGGCGTCTGGAACGTCAGAGAGAGCCTCCGCGCACTTTTCAAGACAAGATTCGAACAATTCGACTCCATGGACAGAGCGATGAACTACGTCAACACGATATTTGAGATACCAAAACGCGGCTGGATTGAGAACTCAGCTCTTCTCCAAAAGGCATACTTTCAGAGAAAAATCAGCGAGTACAACTAGACACGACGGAACGGGACTATGGCAACAGAAAAGACCACAGACCGCTCCAGATCACCTAGCTCGTCTGCTCTCAGAGCGTCCGCTCGACGTGTGAACTCTCCACGCAACACTAAACACATGAACGGGAGGAACCGAGACCAAGTTAGATGCTGCCTATTCGCGACTGAACCAATTATCTTATAACGTCGGGGGACTCGCTAACAAAAAGAGTAGTTCTTCATTCCCGAGCTTGAGAATCCCTCGCTTCCGCGGGGGATTGACCGTGACCCGAATCAGAGGGGAAACAGATAATGAAACCAATCATGCGTGGATGTACCTTGGAAAAGAAACCCTATTCTCAGCAATGGTTCCTCACCGATGAGAGAACGATTTTTCGAGGCTCCGTCTCGTTGGAGCAGATCCAGAGTTGAGATTATTCGACCAGGCTTCAATCGTCAAGCTAAGACTCCTCCTTCTTTGTACGGTAATACTCCTCACTAGTCCCTTTATCTATCAGCTTCTTATGGAAACCTCCAATCTTTCTATGGCCAGTTTCGCCAACAATCAATCAACCCCAATGACAACTAAAACCCTCACTGTGCCTGCGAACAATTTTTCGGTCATATCGGGCAGCATTAGCGGGCTCGCAGACGATTCGATCTACGCCAATGTTGATCGGGTAAGAGCAGCGATGACATCTCCCGAGCCCCGAGTCGTATCAGCCAGTTATTACTTCAAAATCCTCGGCAGCTCACCGACGGTTGGGCCTGACTCGGACGGTGTCACACGTCAGGGTGTCGTTTTCTGGGCAAACATGCAAAACGCGTGCAATCTCTACTTTCTCTTCTGGAGAACGGACAGCACTAAACCAGTGGGAACAACGGTGGTCGGGGCGAAGGTCCAAGTGAACCCCACCATAACAAGCTTAGACATCAACCATTCCGACCTGATAGCCTGCGCCGGGGTTGGCTACTCGACCATTTCCCAGCCAGACGGAACTCCAGCAGAGATTTCCTCGAATCTCAACATAATGGATGGGAATTGGCACAACTTCACGGTCGTCAAACTTAGCCCTGAAAGATGGCGGCTCTATACTGACAGCATGTTCGCTCTTGAAGCCTACGATCCATCCAACAATTTCCCAATAGACAGTAACCTCTGGGGACTGCGTCTCGACAATGTTCAGATCCAACTCTACTACCAGCTTACTATGAGTACCACACAGCCGTTCTCAACGTCCTTTACAGTCGCGCCTCCCACTGGACCCGCGGGCCAATCAATTTCTTTCTCCACTTCAGCCTCAGGAGGGACAATCCCGTACACTTATTCCTGGAACTTTGGAGATGGTGTAGGAACTAGCAGTGCACAGTCACCAACCTATTCCTATAGTTCCCCGGGAAGCTACATGGTCATTCTGCTCACGAACGACTCAGTTGGAGAAACTGCAACGGCTTTCAACATCGTGACTATTACAGGCGGAAATAGTGGTTTGACCGCAATCATATCAATCAATACCAATGCTCCCCAAGCAGGGCAGACTGTGCTCTTTACGGCGTCCGCTAGCGGCGGAACGGCACCCTACAGTTACAACTGGAATCTTGGAGACGGCGGCACAGCCGATGGAGCCAACATAGGGCATCTGTACGGAAACGCGGGAAACTACACAGTCATTCTGACCACCGCGGACAACCTAGGCGATACGAGTATCTCATCAAAGACCGTCAGCATCAACACCGCGTCAACGATTCAACCCCCACTCCCTACACAACCCCCGAGTAACCAGCCCAGTGGAGGAATATGCATACTCTGCAGCACCTCGCGTCTGATCTCTATGCTATCCCTATTCACAATTGGACTGATCGCTGGGGGATTCCTGAGCGTCGGTATCTTCCTTTCAAGATATCATGCCCAGAATCGTAGACTCGCAGCCGAGCTACAGTGGTACAATCGGCTGAACCGAACAAAGCCCGGCCTTCCGGTCAAGCGAATGAAGACCATAAGAAGAGGGTAACCAAGAGTACGGAAGGTTACACAAAAGGGCTTTCGGGCATCAACCCAATAGTGGCAAAATCCCCGATGTCGCGCCTTTAGTTCCGTTCGTCCCACCAAGAGAGTCCATTCTTAAGCAGGCTCGTCTGACGAATGGGGACATAGTAGACGAAGAACCCTGCGGATTCATTCTTATATCTTCCGCACACCAATCTATAATTGGCCGCCGTTCGACAGCGATAAAACCCGCCGAAAGAACGATGTACGTCGCAATTTCGAAACGGTTGCTTGGTCTTGGCCCTCAAAGTCCGAGATGAGAGACGGTAACGGGAGAGAACTAGATCATGATTCCGAGAGAGCATGGATCATTCAAATCGAATCTGAAGAGACTTGTTGCTTTCGCGGTTCTGCTCCTGCTTTTACCCTACGGGTATACAGGAGCCATGCCTGCCAAAGTGTTTCAGCATGCAAGTGTCCCACTTGCATCGCCGACTGTGCCCGTCCTCAGGCAAGGCGATATTTGGCACTACCATCTAGGAATTGAGGGAAACAGCAATGAAAGCATTCGTAGAACAGCGTCTTGCGGTAATGTTCACTGCATTGTGAGCAACGAGGTTAACGCCGCATACAACGACACTCTATGGATCGTGCCGGGAAACTGGTCTCTTGTCAGAGAATACTGTGTCGGGTGCGATGGCTCCAGTGTCATTACGAACACGGTGTACACTCCCCCTCGGCAGCTCTTTGCATTTCCGCTACAGCCAGCGGAATCATGGTGGTGGAATGGCACCGCCACTGGCTGGACCTCGAACGCTGGCCTAAACGTGAATTTCTCGAACCCAGTTTCCATACTTAGAAAGGTGATCAACGAGACATCCGTTGCTGTGCAAGCTGGGAGCTTTGACACGTTTCTAGTTGCCGAGTATGGTCAGAACGGGACGGTGCTCGAAGGATACTCATGGTTCAGCCTTGAGGCAGAGACATCTGTGAAAGCTGTATCGCTCAACAGTTTTGGGGAGGTCATCGACTCCCGCGAGCTGATTACCTATCGGATCGTCGGAGTTAGTCCCGGCGAGTTCGTTCGCTTGGGCGATATCTCTGTCGATTACGAATCAAACGATACTAACCCCGGACTTGCCGGGTCGTCCCTCAGAGATGTAGGCTCGATAGAGGCTACCATTCAGAATGTTACTGGGACGAGCCTGATTCTTGGAATCGTTACGAGCTTCAAGAATGGAACACAGTCCATCACGACTAACACAACCAGCATATCTACGGGGTCACCACCTGTAGCATCCCTCGGCCCCTTCGTTATCGAGGCTGGGCTGCGCAGTGGAAATACTATTCCAAACTGGCAGGGGATGACTCTCAACGTTACGAGATCGGTAAGCTATCTCGGGATATTCCGAGAAGTCAGTATCCTCAATATGACCCAGACGCTTCAGCCGCCTGTAACCGGATGGATACGACTGCTAAGATATTGGGACAGAGCCTCGGGATTCCTGCTCGCGACCCGGACAGAGATAAACGAGACTTATTCCAGGAATGGTTCTTCCTTCTTTGTTGTAGAGTCCATCGGTGCTAGGGTCGTTTCGACCAACCTCTGGCAGGGATTCATTTCCGGCTTCAAAGCCGGCGATTGGGTCAAGTACGGGGACTTCTCCGGATCTTCGACGTCTGACATTTCGGGCGACCAGACCATAGTCAAGTCGTACGAGGATACCTACTGGCGGTTGGATAGGGTCTTAGACGTTTATGGAAGCAATGTAACTATTCGGTCAAGCTCGGCATTTGCTAATGCAACAGTATCTGGAGACTACAGCCTCTCAGGCAACGTTTCCGCCGGAAACGGTAACCTGACAAGCTTCTGCCTTGTCCCATGTCTTCTGGCCGCCAACCTTCGCGCCGGAGACCCGGTCTCTGACCCAGCATATTCGGCAACAGTCCCAGCGATAAACCAGACGGTCGACAGAATCTACCTAGGGGTGCACCGCCGAGTCAACATCCTGAACATCACATCAACGATCTCAGCGCCTTACAACGGCATTCTCAGCAAAGCCGGAATCTACGACCAGATCACTGGAGTCTTGCTAGAGTTCTTTTATACAAACTCTTACCAAAACTACACTCGGATAGCATCTGCCCACTACCGAATAACCCAGACGGACCTGTGGAACGCTACCAGGCTTCCCGACTTCAGCATCACCGTTCGGCCCGTTATGCTGTCGATCCAGCCTGGTTCCTCTGGAACCTCCAAGGTAATCCTATCGAGCCTTCACGGGTTCGCTGATTCGGTAAACCTTACAGTACTCATCTCCCCAACAGGACCAAACTTGGGGGCCATACCGGGCAGGCTGACTGTCACTGCAAGCCCGACGTACTCGACCTCGTCTTTTCTATTGAATGTCTCCGCAACCAACGATCTGCCAGCGGGCACCTTCAACCTCACTCTGACCGGGAGCAGCGGGCGGATAACGCATGAAATGAGTTTCTCCGTTCTTGTCTACCGTCCTATACCACTCGAGTGTGGAATCAGGGGCATCTGCTATATCATAGCCAACGTAACCGTCTCAGACGTCAAGTCTACGGGGAGCACGATTCACTTCACAGCTGAGGGACCCCGCGGGATTATCGGCAATACGAACGTGACGATTCCAACAACATCTCTCCCTAACCCTGACAGTCTGGAGGTTTTCATAGACAAAGCCCTGCTCCCCCAGTCTGCGGTTGAGACAACAAGAGACCCAGCAGGGCATGGCTATCTTGTACACTTCACATTCGTCATCCACGGCCCTGCAAACGTTGACATACTCCTAGGCGGGTCTCAAGCTCCACCGACTGCCCCTCAGCCCTTTCTTGAGCTCAACCCCACGAGCATAGCCATTATCGGAGTCTCTACGGCCATTGTCCTATCCCTTGGAGTCGAAGTCTTTAGAAAAATCAGGGTGCGGCGACGCCCTCAGGGCTCACCCGAGCAAGGCAAAGGAAGGGACGGACAACCTAGGTGGGCATCTATGCTGAAATACGGGTTGTGCATCAAATCCATCGTCTGACAAGAGTGGATATCCCGTCGTGAGACTCTCTATCAAGACTACGGCTATTTTGATCGAACTTGTCGCCATAACCGCTCTTGGGGGCTGGCTCTACTCCGAATACGTGAACAACCCGTTTATGAGGCAATACATCGACTCGTTCTTACAGCGGACTCAGGAGGGGCAGATACTCCAGCAGTTGACTGGAATCGGAAACCTCTTCGTTCTCCCCCTCCGGCTCGTAGCCCTATCCTTGCTCTCCATTGTGAGCATGATCCTAATGCTCCTACTACTATTCATGTTTGCCACTTTCCTAGTTAGTGTAATAACCGGTCGAGGACGGACGAAGAACTGGGAACGAGACGGGAACCCTTGACAGTAGGGACAACTTTCCCGACTCGTATCCTACTGTGTTCGAATGTATAGACAGAGATATATCTACGCTTCTTCAAGCCGCCTACATTCGGGGAAGCTAGCCCGGCTTGCATATCGCAGTCATCGCCGCTGGCGTGGTCGGAAAGGCAACGGGCAAAGGACTAGAAAAGAAAGGCCACAACGTGGTGTTTTACGACATCGATAACGTAAAGCTCATGCAGCTGGCAGCCGAGGGGTACAAGACCGCCTCCTCCATCCAAGACGCGGTGAACCAGAGTAGCGTGTCGATGATATGCGCGCCCTCGCCGACTAGGAATGGTACCGTCGATCTTCGTCCGCTTGTCTCAATCTGCACAGAGGTTGCCAACGCACTTCGAGGAAGAGATCCCTATCATCTCGTCGTGGTACGGAGCACGATTCCCCCAGGAACAACGAGAGAATTCGTAATCCCGCTGATCGAAGATTCTGCCGGGCTCCGGTCCGGCCCCACGCTGGGAGTCTGTCACAACCCGGAATTCTTGCGAGAAAAACTCGCCCTCAAGGATTTTCTGAACCCTAGGGCTATCGTGATTGGAGAGGCGGATACAAGGGCCGGCGAGACCCTTCAATCAGTCTACTCCTCCTTTGAATCCCCCATCGTCCGGTGCAGTCTAGAGACCTCCGAAATGATCAAATATGCGGCCAATTTGTTCAATGCAGCTAAGATCAGTTTCTTCAACGAGATAGACCATGCGTGTAAAGTTCTAGGCGTAGAATCAGAGGAGGTCAGCAGAGTCATGCCTCTCCTTGCTCTAGGGCTTCGAGAGGACCTGAAAGACTGGGGCACCCATGGGGGCCACGCGTTTGGCGGCATGTGTCTTCCCAAAGATCTAGACGCGTTCATCTCGTTCATGATGAGCAGAGGAACGTCCCTTCCCATTCTGTCAGCGGTCAAGCAAGTTAACCAGATGCTGACTGAAAAAGAACGGAAAGCCCCAGAGCTCATCGTTCATGGTTAGTATTCTACCCTTCATACCCCTCGGCGTTGTTGGCACAATCACCTGGAGCCTATGGGCCATTCGAAGATTATACGGGACCACCTACAAGCCTTTTCGGGGAATCTTCACTTCGACGACTTCTGTCGTCGTACCCGTCTACATGGAAGATCCGGATGTTCTGCTCCAGGCAATCAAGTCGTATCTCGCAAACAATATCGGAGAAGTAATTCTGGTAGTCGACCACAAGGATTCTCTGAACATCGAGAACATTCAGAAGAATTTTCCCCACGAGTCATTTCCGAATCTGAAACTAATTGTGACCGAAGAGCCTGGAAAGAGGCCGGCACTGGTTCGAGGAATAATGGAGGCTACCGGAGAGATAGTGGTTCTCTCGGACAGCGACACCTCATGGGCAGGAAACCTACTCGAGGAGATCTTGAAGCCATTCATCGACCCTCAGGTCGCAGGCGTCTCAGCTAGGCAGAACGTGAAAGGCGCCGAGAAAACGGTAATATGGAGAATTGAGAACTGGCTTCTCGACTTGAGATACATTGACTTTGTTCCTTCAATGTCCGTGGACGGAGTCGTGAACTGTCTATCCGGGAGGACGGCGGCGTACAGAAGATCCCTCTTGCTTCCTATTCTAGCCGAGCTTACAGGCGAGACCTTTCTGGGCAAGACTTGCATCGGAGGAGATGATGTAAGGCTCACCCATCTGATGCTTGTTCGTGGTTACAAGACGGTCTATCAGAGCACAGCGCGGGCTCAGACCGTTTACTCTGGGGGGTTCGGCCATTTTGTCAAGAGAAAGATCCGTTGGAGTAGGAACAGCTACAGGGCCAACCTACGTGCCTTCTGGGATGGCTGGGTCTGGCGAAAGCCTTGGATTCTCCCGGTCAGTATATTCCATGCGACCATAACGCCCTACACTTTCGCACTTGGAGCTCTAGCCACCCTATATCTTGCGCTCACTCATCCTGGAACAGTAACGACATTATTCGGGCTGGCCTTTAGCTTCCCTTTGCTGTGGCTCATATTCGCCATTGGCGGCCGCTCTTTCAAAGGGCTCAGCCATTTGAGGCAGGTACCGAGCGACCTGTCTCTGGCCATCATCATCAGTTTTCTCATGCTGTTCGTCATGATCCCCGTGAAAATATTTTCCTTGTTAACGATGAACAGCCAGGGTTGGGTCGGAACCAGACAGTCTCCAAAAATAGGCGGAGCCTAGCGTGGGTCTGATGGACTTCCGAAGCTCCTTTGAAGGCATCATTGCATAAGCTGAGCGCTCTCTGTAGGAGAACCAGAGCAGCATTCAGAAGACGATCGTGCTGTACATGATGCTGTACGGCCGGGGCGAATCACCTTCAATCCATGCTATCGGAATGCTGGAAGGGTTGAACGGGTTCTCGGGAAGGTTGATGAATCTGTTGGTTGTTGATGATGTCAGTTGTCTAGTTGACCATGTCCCGTTGAACTTCGCCAGCCATATCTGCGAGCCGTCATACTGGCCGGGGGGGTCTCCCTGCCAGGAGAAAGGTCCACCGGTATGCCATCCGACGTAGACGTTGCTCTCGTTGTCAACTTGGATGGTTGGGAACATCTGATTCTGTGCATCAGGATGTATGACAATCGGCGAGGACCAGATTCCTCGGGATAACATTGAGTATAGGGTCTGATTTTGTTGTGACGACGCACTTCTCTCCTTCCAGACCATGTAGATGTCTCCGTGAGAGTCTGCTGCTAGGCTCGGGTAGCGCTGGTCTTTGCCATAAGTCTCAGGGACGGGTAGTGTCGCAGCTGACCAAGTCTTTCCGAGGTCGGTGGAATTGACGTATCTGACCTGGGCATTCGCTTCGATCGTCTGATTGGTTGCATACCACGCGACGTGCAACACGCCGTTGGAGTCCTGAGCGATTGTAGGTCTGGACTGAGATTCCCCGTTTGGTGGAACCAGTTTCATATAGTTGGACCAATTGCTTCCTCCGTCTTCAGATTCCGTGAACATTGGAGTCATGCAGTTTGACGGACAGAGTCCGCTCGCAAGGTTGGCCAGGTCGGTCCCTTCCCAGACCACGTAGACACGCGATGAATCGAATCGATCGACGAGAATGTCCGGGTGCTCCTGCCAGTGTGAAAGATCTGGTGCACTTTGGTATCCCGGTATGTGGGAAGGTATGTTCTCCGGCTGGGACCATCTGTCTCCTAGCCATCGTGCATACCATATTTGACGGTCTCCGGACCCTCCATTCGGTACCTCGTTCCAGACTAGTTGCAACACGTTATTGCTCCCTATCGCCATAGCCGGGACCCGCTGCACCTGAACTCCCAGAGTGCCAGAATCGACCGGGCCGCCTCCCAAGTGCGACCAGGTCATACCATTATCGGTTGAGAAGTCCACGAAGGCCTTGTATCCCTGAACGGATGCCACCTCGGATCTGTAGGCGATGTAGATGGTTCCTCGGCTATCGACGGCTAGTTTCCGGGTCTCGCCCCAGGCTAGTCCTTGCCAGTCGTTTGTCGAAGCAACCTTGCTTCCAAGATTTGAGATCCTGCTAGGTGGACTAGTCGAATGAGGTAATAGTTGGAGACTGACTACTATGAGCAGTAGAATTGTTACCGTGGTAATGGTTAGGGCTAGATTCTTCCAGTTCTCCCTTTTTGGCTTCTCAGGCTGCGAACTCAAATCAGGCTCAACTGTCCATATGTTCAAGAAGGTTTCAGAACTGTCTGACCATAACACATCGCGTAGGCGACCCCGGTCTAATCAACCATCCCACTCTCCCAAACCCATCTGATGAATCTTTTGGCATTACTTGGTTACCTGATTCGCTGAGAGGCCGATTTCCAGTTGCGTCTTGGAAGAGCTGGGCCCGATATCAGAGTCAAACTTGGACGCGCACGGCGTTAGAAGAGTATTGACAGCCAATCCTCCTCGTCCATGGGCCTCAATCATACAACTCTTGAGAGTAGGTGCTCAGCTAGGCAGTAAATGCTGAAAATCACAGCGTCTTCCCCCGGCCATAGACCACGCTCTTTTCTGGGCTAAGAGTCGAATCCGAAATTTTCAGATCCAGCCGCTTCTCTTGGACCAGTAGACGAGCCCCAACGATATGACGACCATTGCAAAAATCATCACGTAGAATCCACGCGGATCACCGCTTCCAGGCTGGAAGAAACCTGGACTGAAGTTCATTCCGTAGATTCCAGCGAGAAGTGTGAGCGGAAGGAATATCGTGGCGACAAGTGTGAGAACCTTGATCGTGTTATCTGTTGAGGCCGAATGTAGGCTTATGTAGAGATCTCGGACATCGCTTGTCCTATCTCTGTCGTTGTCGATCGTCTCCAAAAGCTGGAAGGAATGGTCATAGACATCTCTGAAGCTTCTCAGATTTGAATCAGCCACGAACGGTACAGCGCCACGCATCACCATTCCAAGCATGTCTCTAGTCGGGGTAAGAGATCGTCGAAGATTCATCAGCTTTCTTCGTACCCCACCGATCGTGGTTATAATGGAGGCCACGTTCTCCATTCTTTTCACCCGTGTCCTGAAAGTCGTTATTGCCTGTTTGTCAAGATCCTCGAGACGTTCCTCCACCTCATCCAATATCGGATAATAGGCGTCAACCGCGAAGTCAAGGAAGACGTAGAAGAACAGGTCGGGTGAGGGGGCAGTTGTGAGTGGAGCGAGACCTCTGGCTCTAATCCTAGAATCTATTGAATGGATCAGTTCTGAATCATCTGAATGTACCGTTATGATCCAGTTCTTCTGGAAGAACACGAACAGCTCGATAATCCCGCTCTTCCGGTTCCTTACGTCGGGCACATGGATTACAGCAAAGACGTTCTTTCCATACTCCTCCAGCTTCGGCCTCTGATTCCTATGAACAACATCCTCGATGGCGTAATCGTCTAGGTCAAATCTGCTCTTTAGATCAGCAAGCTCCTTGGCTGTTGGACTCTCAGCGTCGACCCAGAGCATTTCACCCTCGTGAATCTTCTCAGGAAAAACGCTGACAGTCTGAGCAGGTGCACCGAAGCCAGCAGATTTGAGAAGCGTCAGCGAAATCAACACCAGTGAACCTCAAAGCGTTCTTGAGAGTGGGTTCTGTTAACTCTTCGTTGGTTGAGTTAGCTTCGGAGCATCGACTCCAGGGATTACCGTAGGCGTCGGGTTCCCCTTCACAGCTTCAGCTGCTCCGCCTTGCGCCTCTAGAAGGATGGGAGGCCGGGAACGTGCGAACCTCACCCGTCCCCGCCGAGCCAGGATAACCGCCGCCACCCTGTCCCGGTCCATTACGATTCGACATCTTCCGCACCAGAGTTTTCGTTCCAGTCTCTTGTCCGATTGGAGTCTCTCCCCGCATCTCGGACAAGTCACGCTAGAACCTCTGGTCTCGCGCATAGACAATCGAATAACTGGTACGCCTACCCAACTGGCCTTATACTCTAACTGTCGCTGGGCCATACTGAAGCTCCAGCCGTTCATCCTACCCCGATACTTTCTACCTTGACCGTTACCCTTCCGGTAGAGACGGCGTATGCCTCGAATATCTTCCAGTACTATTGCCTGTCTCCGCTGGACCGCCGTTTCCACAACTGTCTTCGTGGCGGTGTGGAGGATATGACCTGTCCTAGCGGTTCTGCGTTCTCCAAACTTTGAGGCTATGACCCTTCTAATCCTCGCATCGTCCCGTTTGAAAGATGCGAGTATACGCATCGTTGTGCTAGCTATACGCACTGTCTTCGAGAGGTCGTAGCGATGTGTCTCCTCGTCGTTTCCAACCGTGAGATTACGAAGATTACGGTCCACTCCAACCGTAGAGGCGCATTCTATCCTGGGAGCCTCTCGGGCGATGCATAGACTCGGCCTGTTCTGAGTCAGAGTGAAAGAACGAACCTTGATCATTGGTTGAGAGATGATGTCTATCGTGTGCCTGGTCAGAGGTATGCTGAGACGCTTCCCTCTTGATACTGGAATCTCTAGCTCTCTATTCTTCGTTTTGAAACTGTAGCATGATACGAGCTGCTGTCTCACAGCGTACGGGGTCCTAGTAGGCAAGCCTCTCCTGAGAGACTTCTTCCTAGAGGCTAGTATTCCTGCTGCTCTCGATATGGCGCAGAGCTTGTAGCAGCTG
>Ga0209239_1000012_pt1 | contig 115948 bp, 108 predicted proteins | sample GraSoi013_2_20cm_FD_185824 | JGI IMG/M metagenome (GOLD analysis project Ga0209239, IMG submission 185824) | Grasslands soil microbial communities from the Angelo Coastal Reserve, California, USA - Sample 10_02_2013_2_20cm (SPAdes) (version 2) | ecosystem: Environmental > Terrestrial > Soil >...
CATCTACCGCACGCCAGCTCATCTGCTGACGGTTCACGTAGCGGATCAACGGCTGCTTGCTCGTCATATTTTCTTGGCTCATGCCGTGAGCTTACGGCACGTGATTCTTTTTGCAAGACTGAAATTCAGAGAGTTTCTTCACAGCTTCGAACCCGCAAGCATGGGCCACCCAGAGGAGTTTTTCGGAATTAAGGCGCGGCCACGCGCCCTCGGCTGATCCCGGGTAGACTTGCGCGGCTCGTAGAATTAAAATCCGCACCTCCGCAAATCCATCCGGAGCGCCCCGGTAGAAACGACCGGGATGCAAAAAGCGCACAAAAGGCGCGCCTGAAACACATAGGGTGCGGTACCGGCGCAGGAGGGCACATGCCAGCGCGGAACGAAGCTCTAAGAGACCGCCTTTCCCGATATCGCGAAATTAACATTACTGTGACCGGCAGAGAGTCTGGACGCAGCATCTCCATCCCGGTTTGGTTCGTATTGGAGGGCGACAAGCTTTACCTCCTGCCGGTGCAGGGGTCGGATACACAGTGGTACAAGAACGTGCTCAACAACCCGATGATGCGGATCGATGCGCGGGGCGCCGAGGCTGAGGTCAAAGCTAGTCTCGTCACTGACGCCACACAGGTGTCGTCGGTGGTCGAGAAATTCCGCGCCAAGTATGGGGCCACCGACGTGAAGAAGTACTATTCGAAGTTCGACGTTGCCGTTCTCGCTCCGATGCGTTGACCGTGCGTGCTGAAGCTCCCACTTCCTAGAGAGACGCGGCACGGCCTTTGGACGGAGAATCCCACCCTCACAAAACCGATGGTGGGCACCCGCACTTAGAACCAGCCGACAATATCCCTAATCGCCGACGCGTTCACGTGAGCAAAACGCCTAGCATCTACCGGCTGTATTGGGTTTTCGATATGGAATCTGCTGAGGCGTTTCTCAATCTCTGCGACTTCGGTTCTATCCGCTTTGTTACTGTAAGGGCGTGAAATGACAAAGACGTGGCGTCTCATGGAAAACTCTTCAGCCATCTCAAAAACGTCTACGATTGACAAGCGCTTTGTCGGATAGGTTGGTTGTAGAGCGATCACTAATCCCAAAGACTGCGGGTCGGTCGCCGCTTCGTTCATTTTTCTTTTGAGGTCACTGTGGGATATACGCTTTTCTTGGGGAGAAGACGCAATTACTTGAATCCATTTCCCGGTGATACGATTCTCTACGCGGTTTCGAGAAATTCCACTCTTGCATCCCGTCAAGGCTCGGATGATTGTGCTCTTCCCGGAATTCTGGTCCCCTATTACGGCAATGAAGATCTTTTTTGCTTTCATGCGGTATACACCTTGCAAAAGGAGGACAGACGCGAGGCTGCGCTTTCTCTGAACCTTCCAGTCATTACGAGCCGACCGAATGATGTCTGTCAAATCTCAGAAAATCTCCCGTCTGTCCCCGATTTCCCCTACATGTGAAACCCGATGGCGTTCTTTTTGTTCATTAGCTTGTCCTGGTCCTCCAATTTTGCTAGCAGGGCACGGCCTTCGGGAGTCAGCTTAATAGTCCAGTCGCCGCTGCCAACGAGCAGCCTGACATCCTGGAGATCGGCGAAGTCCCACCACAGATTCCTGGCGAGATCGTACTTCTTGAGTTCCATACAGCCCTGATTCCACAGCAGGACCATTGGGTCGGTTAGAAGGTGGTTGTCCGCCTCCCCGAGAGTGGGGTCGCCGAACTCTTGCGCATATTGGCGCACGAAATTCCGGTAGCCGCCCATCGTGACAGGGTGCGGCTGGTCGCCCGAAAGGTTCCCAATTCTGAGCGCCGCGAGCGTGTAGAAGAAGCGTCGGCTCGACACGTCCGCCAGCCATTGTCGGCCAGACTCCGTGATTTCCCAAATGCCCTGAGGGGAGTCGCCCCGCAGCAGGCCCAAACGCTTCATGTTCTCGCGCTGCCACGCGACTCGGTTCTTCCAGCGGACTTCGACCCCGCTGGGGAGCATCTTGTGGTCGTCCGGCGTGAGTACGCCTTGCATCTTCTTGCCAACAAGCTCCACGACGTCGTCCCTACGGGCCTTGCCGCCGAGGTCCACGAGCGCCTGCAGCGTGGGCAGCCAGTACGCGCCGACCGCTGTGAATTTTTTCCTCCCCCTCCCTGCCTGGTGCTGCTCCGGGATCGGGTTAACCGCAGGCGCGGTTCTAGATGCAGGCCTCTGGGGAAGGGGCGCTCCCGCTACGGTACCTTGGCCATCGTCTTTGGGCGGAATGATTCCGTTCAGCGAGGCCAGCATCCTAGTGAGCTCCGACTTCCGATTTGTCAAGGCTGTCAGCTGATGCTCTAGGGATGCGAGTTCCTTCTCCCATTTCGCTCTGAGCGGCAGGAGGGCGCTCTCCTCTTCGGGCGACAAAAGCTCACGACTTGCTTGCTCGACTGACATAATGCCTCCTCCAAACTAACACATCATCCTAACTACTACTGCCAGCCTATTGCGTCTCCCCTGTCTATGTCAAGTCTATTTTTGTCCCGTTTGGTCTCCGAGAGGAGCGGGTGGGGCGGTCTTTGAGCCGGAGTGCCGCAACCCGCAGTTTTCAGAGTGATGACATGAGGCAGGCGCCTCCGTACTTGGGCAGATGTATGCTCGCGCGGATCCTGCTTGAACCGTTTGGCATGGAGCCAAGCAGGAGGCGCCCACGCGAGCCACTTTTCCAATCGCTGACAGCTCCATGAACTCTGCCGTGCGTGTCCCTCTTTGATTTATGTAGTACAGCAGCACGCTGTTTACGCCCCAGAGCACGTCCTCAAGGGGGCCTGACTTCAGGGCCGAAGCCCCAAATTTCCCCGTACCATTTGGCACGACTAAAGTCGTGCCCTCCCCAACACCCCAAGACGACAGGCAAGAATGCCTGTCCTACTGGAACTTGCTTGGTAGGGCGAGTTGTCAGGAGACGTGCTGGCTGATGGAGAGGATGTTGCCGTCAGGATCCTTGAACCAGGCTACTTTGCTGCCGTCGGGGGTGGTCCAGATGCCGAGGTTTTGGTCCTGGGCAAATGGATACTTTTCCGGAGGGACGCCGCGGTCGCGGAGCCAGACGGCAACGGATTCGATGTTTTCGACTTGCCAGCCGAGGATGGTGCCTTGCAGCGGAGTGAAATTCGGGATCTTGACGATGCGAATCATGTGGCCGCCGACGTTCATGACCAGGGCAAATTTGTCGAGGCTGACGAACTCGAATCCGAGCTTGCCTTCGTAAAAGGCGCGGGCTTTGTCGTAGTCCTTGGTGGGGATGAAGCCGACCATTTTTCCTGATGCCAGCATGATTTGCCTCCTGGTGCTTGTTTTCTAATGGAGTTCTGAGAATGAAATGATTCGGCTGCGTCACTCGCCACGAGAGAGACAGGCAAGAATGCCTGTCATACATAGCACCTGAGTCACTCGCTAAGAGCGACAGGCAAGAATGCCTGTCCTACATAACAGCTCAATGACTCGCTAAGAGCGACAGGCAAGAATGCCTGTCATACATAGCACCTGAGTCACTCGCTAAGAGCGACAGGCAAGAATGCCTGTCCTACATAACAGCTCAATGACTCGCTAAGAGCGACAGGCAAGAATGCCTGTCCTACTGTTTGCCGGTAAGGCGGCGGATCAAATCCGCTTCGGCCTGGCGGTAGGGAGTGCCGTCGGGGCGCAGGACTTCGTGAAACCACACGGAGGGCTGGCTGTGAATGTAAGGATGCTCCCAGGATTCCCACGGCAAATTGGTCTGCGTCTTGCCAGCGACGAATCCCCAGTTGATAGCGCCGACGTGCTCCTGCTTGGCGATGGGGAGTATCGTGTCAAACGTGCTGCCGACGGAACGCGCCATGTATTCGGTGCAGATCACCGGACGGTTGGACTTCTTTAGCCAGGCTATCTCCTGCTTGAAATATTCCGGCCAACTGTAGTTGTGAAAGGTGACGACGTCGGATTCGCGAAGCTGAATCTGCTGGATTTCAGGGAGGTTGGCGCCGTCGGGCGAAGTGTCGACGCAACAGACGCCGCTGGTGAGAGGCTGAGTGGGATTGGCTTCGCGCGCCCACGCGAAAACCTGCGGCAAGAGAGGGATTACGCGGGCGGTCTTGTCTTTCAGCTCCTGCTTTGCGTAGCTTCCGGCGTTGTCGGCGCCGGGCTCGTTCCAAACGTCCCAGGCAAGGATGCGGTCGTCCTTGGCGAAGGCTCCGACGACACCTTGGACGTAGGCCTTCAGACGCGGATATTGCGTGGGGTCGGCTAGCGCCACCGCGCCAGGACTCTGCACCCAGCCGGAGTTGTGAACGCCGGGAATCGGCGGATGCTGGGGGCCGAGATGAGGCAAAGGATCCCAGCAGGAGTCGAAGAGGACAAACATGGGACGAATGTGATGGCGCGAGGCGATGGTCAGAAAGCGGTCGAGGCGTTTCTGGAAGCCGGAGGCATCCTGCTGCCAAAGCAGATCGTGCAAGAAGACGCGCATGGTGTTCATGCCGAGGGATTCGGCCCAGGATAATTCCTTGTCGATCTCGTCAGGATTGAAGGTGGCCTCTTGCCACATTTCCAACTGGTTGATGGCCGATTTGGGAGTGTAATTGCTGCCGACCAGCCAGGGCTGCTGGGCGTACCAGGCGTTGGCTTTTTGTTCGGGCCAGCGGGGTGATTGCGCCCAGACTGGATTCGCTAACGAGCAAATCGCGATAAACGCTGCCGTCATTACAACAGTTTTGAGATTTTTCATGTTGTGAACTCCGCGTGGGTTTATATGCTAGGGGTTCCAGACAAACTGCGCAATGGGTTATCGGCGGCGGATATACGGGGGCGCGATATGACGGTGATTATTTCCATGCTGCGTGGCGTCAACGTTGGCGGCCACAACAAGATCAAGATGGACGCGCTGCGGGCGCTCTATGAATCGCTGAAATTGCGGGATGCGCAGACTTACGTGCAGAGCGGGAACGTGATTTTCAAGACTGACGAGCGGGACATCGCGCGGCTTGCCAAGCGAATCGAGGACGGGATTGCACGAAAGTTTGGGTTTCGCCCCGACGTGATTTTGCGCACGGCCGCGGAGATGAGAGACGTGGTTGCGAGAAACCCGTTCGCCAAGCGGCGAGGGATTGAGCCGGGCAAATTGCTGGTGAGTTTCCTGGCGAGCGATCCAGGGGAGGAAGGCCGGGAGAGGGTTCGTCAGATAAAGTGCGATCCGGAGGAGTTGCGGGTCGAGGGGCGAGAGATATACATCTATTTCCCCAATGGCGCGGGACGCTCGAAACTGCCGTGGGCAGGGCTGGGCAAGATGCTGAAGACACAGGGAACAGGAAGAAACTGGAACAGCGTAACGAAGATGCTGGAGATGGCGGAGAGGCTGGAAGGTTCTAAGTAGGCAGATAGCTTTCTAACAGTCGTTGTTTCTTCCTCACCATTAGCGAGCCGACCTCGGATAAACCCGAAGAGAGATTCCTCGCTGCGCAGGCCGACCGCTTCGCAGGAGCGAAGCGGGAAGAAAAGCGTCGGCCTGCTCCGCTCGGAATGACAGCTTTGAGGTTGCGGTGTTATGTCGAAGCTAAAGCTCCGACCCCTGAAGAGCGTTTTGTTTCAAGTCGAGCGCGGCTTGGGCGAGGTCGGCGGGGCGGCCGAGGTCGCGCCAATAGTATTGGTCGGCGCGGAAGGCGAGGATTTTTTCGCCTTGGGCGGAGAGGCGGAGGTAGGACGGGATGATAGAGAAGACGCCTTCTTCGGTGAGCATGGGGAGGAGGCGCGGGGAGATGACGTGGATGCCGGAGAAAGCGAGGGCTTGAAACGGGGGTGGAGCAGATTCCTCAGGCCTGAAGGCCTGAGCTACAGCATGGGAAACAAGTTCCGGTTTGCCATCGGGGCCGACCATCCTGCCGCGGAGTTGGAGATAGTCGTCGAAGAGGAGGGGGCGAGAAGTTTCGCGGGCTTGGACGGCAAGCGTGGCGAGGGCGTGGTTTTCCTTTTGAAATTGCAGCATGCGGCGGAGATCGATGGTGCTGATGACGTCGACGTTGTGGAGGACAAAGGGCTCGTCCATTTGATTGGAGTCGCCACTTTTGGAGTGGCGGGAGGCGGAATCTTCGAGGAAAAACCAGGCGGCTTTTTTCAGGCCGCCGCCGGTGTCCAGTAAAACGTCTTCGCGGGAAATTTCGATGCGCATGCCGAAGTTGTTGTTGGACTTCAGGTACTCGATGACCATGTCGGCGAAGTGATGGACGTTGACGATGACTTCGGTGACGGAGAAGGCGCGCAGGCGGGAGAGAGCGATTTCGAGGAGAGTGCGGCCGGAGAGTTCGACGAGGGCCTTGGGGCGATTGTCGGTGAGCGGACGGAGGCGCGTGCCGAGGCCGGCGGCGAGGATCATGGCTTTCATTGGAGCGATTTTCGCTTGCCGAGTTTTTCCAGTTCGAGGTGGCGGACGGAGATTTCCAGGCCGTTCCTGGCGCGCAGACGTTTCGCCAACTGCTCGGCGAGGAAGACGGAGCGATGCTGACCGCCAGTGCAGCCGAACGAAACCATCAGATTCTTGAAGCCACGCTGCTGGTAGTTGCTGATGCTGGAATCCACCAGCGACAGGACGCCCGCGAGGAATTGATGCACGCTCTCCTGCTGATTGAGATAGTCGATCACCGGAGCGTCCTTGCCGGTGAGCGCCTTGAAGCGCTCTTCGCGGCCGGGATTGGGGAGGCTGCGGCCATCGAATACGAAGCCGCCGCCGTTGCCGCTCTCGTCCTTGGGCAAGCCGTGGTGAAATGAAAAACTGAAAATGCGCACGACGAGATTGTCCGCTTCGGAGGCGAGGCCCTGCAATTTCTCCGAGGCCAGCATGCCTTTGAAGGCGTCCATCAACGCCGGCAGGGGAACGGGGAGCCTCACATTGTGGAGCAGCCAGCGAAGATTTTTTAGCGCGTAGGGGACGCTTTGCAAGAAGTGGGCCCTGCGTTCGAAGAAGCCTCGGAAACCGTAAGCGCCCAGGGCTTGCATGATGCGAATATAAACAAAGGCGTAGTAGCAGCGGAGGAAACCTTCGCGATCGAGCTGGATGAAGCTGGAGAGCCGGTCGAGATAATGATCGAGGAGTTGCTGGCGAAGATCGGGCGGTAAATCAGCCTTGGCGTCGTACAGGAGCGAAGCGATGTCATATTGAAGGGCGCCTTTGCGGCCGCCTTGATAATCAACGAAAAAGGGATCGCCGTTACGCAGGAGGACGTTGCGGGATTGGAAGTCGCGATAGAGGAAATAATCGCGCGGAGCACTGAGAAGGAATTCGGTGAGGCGGCCGAAATCGTCTTCGAGGGCTTGTTCATTGAAGGGAATGCCGGCGAGGCGGAGAAAATAGTATTTGAAATAGTTCAGGTCCCAGGCGATGGATTGGCGGTTGAAACAAGGATTGGGATAGCAGACTTTGTAATTTAGGTCGCAAGCCGCTTCGACCTGGAAGCGCGGCAAGACGGCGACAACTTTGCGATAGGCTTCGACGACTTGGGGAGCGATGTTTTCGCCAGTGCGGTTCTTGGAGAGGAATTCGAAGAGCGTAGTATCGCCGAGGTCTTCTTCGAGATACGCGCCGTGGTCGAGATCTTCGGCGTAAATTTCCGGAACGGGAAGGCCATGGCGGCGAAAATGTTTGGAGAATTCGAGGAAAGCGGCATTTTCTTCGCGGACGCCGTAGAGAATGCCGACGGCGCGGTTTTTTTTGTTGGCGAGCCGGATAATCTTGCGGCCGGAGCCGCCGAGTTCGCCCTGCAACGGCAGAATGCTCTCTGGCGGCGCGTGGAAGTGCTGCTCGAAGAGTTGTTTGAGAATGTCCAGGGACATGAGTTCCAATCCTCAGCCAGCTTCAGGGGCTAAAGCCCCTTTTATGCAACTGCTCTACGCCGGGGCTGAAGCCCCGGCCTCCTGAAGAAAAAAGCAAGACTCCGAGAAAAGCAAGCAATCGCTGGGAGATGATTCTAATTGTCTACCATAGCTGATTTTTGATGAAGAGTACTCACCGGTTCGCCTAGAGTTGCTTTGCTTAGAACTGCACAGCCAGGAATGGCTATGCCGAGGGATTTTTCAGCGACCTGTATAATGCGGGAATGACTTTCCAGCCTAAGAAACCCAAGCGCGCGAAGCGCCAGATCAAGAAACACCAGTCCGAAGAAATCCGCTTCATCGATCATCGGCTTACGGAACAGAGGAATGCGGCGTCGCGGAATCTGGACCGTATGACGGCGATGGAGATTGTCCGGTTGATGAATCGCGAGGACCGCAAGGTGGCGATCGCTGTGGGTCGAGAGCTGCCGGCGATTGCGCGGGCGGTGGAGGCGATTGTAGGCGGGATTCGAAAGGGCGGCCGGCTGTTTTATGTGGGGGCGGGATCGAGCGGGCGGATGGGGGTGCTGGATGCGGCCGAATGTCCGCCAACGTTCGGGACTTCGCCGAAGCTGGTGCAGGCGTTGATTGCGGGAGGAAGGCGGGCGATCACCAATGCGGTGGAAGGAGCGGAGGATTCCACGCGGAACGGGGAGCGGGATTTGCGGGCAAAGAGATTGACGCGGAACGACGTGGTGGTGGGAATCGCGGCGAGCGGAACGACGCCGTACGTGCTGGGCGCGCTGAAGTATGCACGGAAGCGCGGCGCGACGACGGTTGCGGTGACCTCCAACCTGCGCATGCCGGTGGGGCGGCTGGCGAAAATCGTGATTGCGCCGGAAGTGGGGCCGGAAGTGCTGACGGGGTCGACGCGATTGAAAGCGGGGACGTCGCAAAAAATGGTCTTGAACATGCTTAGTACGGCAGTGATGGCGCGGCTGGGACATGTCTATGAGAACTTGATGATCGATGTGGTGATTACCAATGAAAAGGTTGCGGAGCGGGCGCTGCGGATTTTGGCGGAAGCGAGCGGGAAGAAAGTGTCTGCGGCGGAACACGCTCTGCGGGCGGCGGGACACAATATGCGAGTGGCGCTGGTGATGTTGAAGCGGGGAGTGGGGGCGCCCGAGGCAAAGAAGTTGATTGCGGAGGCGGGGGGAGATTTGCGAAAGGCGCTGCTGGAATAAGGAGAAGTGGCAAGAAAAAACAAGAATTAACACAGAGGGGGCAGAAAGCACAGAGGACCACAGAGAAGAATTGCAAGAGAAAGATGGCGACATAAAGTCGCCGCTACAAAGAAAAGTCGCGAGGCGGGATGGATAAGTTTCGGATCAAGGGCGGGAAGGCGCTGCGGGGGACAGTGGCGATCAGCGGGGCGAAGAATTCGGCGCTTCCGGTGATGGCGGCGGCTTTGTTGACGGCGGAAAAAGTTACGCTGCACAACATCCCTAAAGTGCGCGACCTGATTACGATGAGCAAGCTGCTGGCGTTCATGGACGCGCAGGTTTCCATCACGGAGATGCCGGCAAGCGACTATGTGATTGAGACGCCGAAGCTGAATCATGCGGAAGCGCCGTATGAATTGGTGAAAACGATGCGAGCGTCGGTGCTGACGCTGGGTCCGTTGATGGCGCGCGTGGGAGTGGCGCGCGTTTCGTTGCCGGGAGGATGCGCGATCGGCGCGCGGCCGGTGGATTTGCACTTGAAGGCGCTGGAGCAAATGGGCGCGGAGATTGGGACCTCGCACGGATACATCGAGGCGCAAGCGCCAATGAATGGAAAAAAGAGGTTGAAGGGCGCGCACATAGTGTTTGAAAGAATTACGGTGACGGGGACGGAAAATATTCTGATGGCAGCGGTGCTGGCGGACGGGGAGACAGTGCTGGAAAATGCGGCGCGCGAGCCGGAAGTGACGGATTTAATAGTGATGCTGCGGAAGATGGGGGCGCAGATTTGCGGCGATGGAACATCGACGCTGAGGATTCGCGGCGTGGGCGAACTGCACGGGACGGAGCATACCGTGATACCGGACCGGATCGAGGCGGGAACGTTTCTGGTGGCGGGGGCGATTACAGGGGGAGACCTGACGATTACAGATTGCGCGCCGGAACATTTGGGCGCGGTGATTGCGAAATTGGAACAGGCGGGAGTGCGCGTGGACATTGCGGACAAAACGACGGTGCGCGTGCGGGGCGCGAAGAAGCTGGTGGGTGCTGACGTGACGACGGAGGAGTATCCGGGATTCGCGACGGACATGCAGGCGCAGTACATGGCGCTGGCGACGCAGGCGGAAGGCACATCGGTGATCAGCGAAAGAATCTTTGAGAACCGCTTCTTGCACGCCAGCGAAATGATGCGCATGGGCGCGAACATTTCGATTGAAGGACATACCGCGACAGTGCGCGGGCCGGCGGCGCTCTCCGGAAGCGTCGTGCAAGCGTCGGATTTGCGGGCGAGCGCGGGGCTGGTGCTGGCGGGCCTGGTGGCGAACGGGGAGACGCTGATTGAGCGCGTGTATCACATTGATCGGGGGTATGAGGGAATCGTGGAGAAGCTGCAAGGCGTTGGTGCGGATATTGAGCGAGTGCACGGCGCCGGCTCATGAGTGGGCAGAGGCAGTTCCGGTTGGCAGCCTTAATCAGTCATTGACTCGCAAGCGGAATGCAATCCCCACCCGCTGGACGCGAAAACCGCCGCCGCTTATGCTCACCTTTACTATGCACAAAACGCGTACAAGCCTTGCTCGTCGAGTCTGCCGGTCCATGAATTTCGCAGCTGCGTTCTGCGCTTTTATAGTTAGTTGTCTCCCGCTTGTTTCATCGATCGCTCAGGTCGGCCCGCCCGGCTATACAAGTGACAATTCGGATTGGTGGTCCTATACACGCAGTCCTGAAGGTGAGGATGAGGCAATCAGCCAGAAACGCGAGCCGTCAGCATCAAATTTCCATATTCTCGGACTCAATCTCGATGACGAAACATTCGGTAAAGCTACAGCTAAATTAGGGAAAACCACTGTCGTCGAGCGTGGTGACGCATCGACGGGACGTTCGCAAATCTGCTACACATCACCGGGAAAGCGATCAAAAACCTACCTCATCTTCGAGAAGGGCGAGGTCAACGACGCATTCTATCTGTTCAATATTGGTCCAGATTGGAAGGGCAGCGAACTGTGCACCGAATCGAATCTCGTCACCACAAGTCTTTCGACGGCGTCAGGCCTGCACCTTGGTCAAACAACCGCGGAAGTTAGAGCTATTTTGGGAAAACCGAGTGTAATAACCGGCAGCAGGGTAATTTACTCCTTTGCCATAGAAAAGAAAACGGCAGCAGCAGACTTCGAGAACCTAAAGCAACGGAATCCTCAACTTAGCGAAGAAGAGCTTCACCGAAACTATGAGTTCTATACGCTTGGCGTTCATGTCGAAGGGAGGTTCGATGGGGGCAAACTTGTTTATCTCGCGATTTCTAAGACAGAAGCCTACTAGCCCTACTCAGGGAGATGACTTCATTTAGAATAACTGACCAACTGCCTCTGACCGTCCTTACCGATCAATTTCCTCCAAAGTTTGGTACAATGCGCGGCACGTTTATGAGTGGAGTGGGGCGCGGGCAATTGACAGGGAGAAGCCTGCGGAGGAGAACGACCATGGGCAACACGGAATTGGTGAGGAAGCTGGATGCGGCGATTGCGGAGAAGAATTTGCTGAAGCATCCGTTTTACCAGGATTGGCAGGCGGGGAAGCTGAGCCGCGAGACGCTGCAGCTCTATGCGGCACAGTATTACCGGCACGTCGAGGCGTTCCCGAAGCACTTGCGGGTGCTGGCGGCACGGACGGAAGGTCCGCTGCAGGGATTGATCCGGGAGAACCTCGCGGAAGAAGAGAATCCGGCGGGGCCACATCCGAAGCTGTGGCGTGATTTTGCGGCGGCAGTGGGCGTGGGCGAAGACGACATCACGTGCTGCCCTGCCCTGCCGGGGACACAGGCGGTGGTGCAGAAGTTCCGCGAGATTTGCGGGGACCGGCCGGTGGCTGAGGCGGTGGCGGCACTCTACGCTTACGAATCGCAGGTGCCGGAGGTCGCCACGACAAAGGTGGATGGGTTGAAAAAGTTTTACGGCGTGACGCAGCCGGAAGGCTTGGCGTACTTCGAGATACACGAAGAAGCGGACAAGGCGCATCGAGCGGCTTGGCGCGGGTGGCTGGAAGAGCACGCGGAAGGAAACGAGGAAGAGATTCTAAAGACAGCGAATGAAGCGCTGGATGCACTTTGGGGAGCGTTGAATGCGGTGCATTGCGAAAAACGGGAAGTAAGAATGTAAAGAGGTGGCGGCGTAAGGAAAGAAAAAGAAAGAATTAACACAGAGGGCGCAGAGTATGCACCGACCCGGTGTAAACGCCGAGCAGAGAAAAGAGTTAAGAGAGAGGCCCCCGAAAGGATCGGGGGCTTTTTGATTAAGACAGAAGATGGGGAGCAACGAGGTCGAGAAATTCACGAGAGGTGATGACCTTGGTTTGTTTCCAGAATCGTGGAAAGTGACGCTGGTTCCCCGTTACCAGATAGTCTGCGCGGGCAGAGTCGGCGCATTCCAGGAAAATATTGTCGTCCGGGTCGGCCGCGATCGCGAGACGCCGAACGGGTCTAACCAGGTGCGCGCGCGTTTTGATGAGTTGAAGAAAGCGATGGCGCAAGCCCTTGCGAATTTCCAGTTCCGCACGCGAAAGGACAGTTTTGTATTCCGCGAGAATCGGAGCTGATACATACAGCCGCGCGGGCTTCGCCAGTGCCAGCAGGAGAACGGTGCGCTGCAAACCATCCGGCTTCAGGGCCGCGGAAACGAGGACATTGGTGTCCAGAACCAGCCGGAGTGCGAGCATCAACGCCGCAGTTTCTTAGAACGCGCCGCCTTGATGATTCGATCGATTTGAGCCGAAGTGAGTGCGTCGGTTCCCTTCCGGCGGGATTCCGCGCCAATGGCTTGTAAAATTTCAGGCTCAGGTGAAGCTAGGCGGATGTAATCCCGAATACTGAGCAGGACGGCGCGGGGAGTGCCACGTTTTTCAATCACCATGGAACGACGCTCTTGGTCGACACGGCGAAGGAGTTCCGCAAAGTTAGCGCGCGCCTGGAGAGCGGAAACCACGGTGCCGCGGATTGAATTGGTTCTCGCCATAGTTTTAATGTACAGTTTGTACTATCCAAACGTACACTTGGTGAGAGCTAATGTCAATAGTGGGCCTTGGCAGGCCGGATGTGTCAATCCGCCTGAAAGGTGAAGCTAGAATCAGAACGTTCCCGGGGCTCGAAGAAAAAAGGGGCGGGCCAAGGTCCGCCCCTACACAAACCGCGACTCGACACGCCAAAGAGCAAAAGTTAAAGGGTTATTCGTGGGAGCCGGAATCGCCGCTGCCGCCTTCTCCACTGGAGGAGACAGGGTTGCCTCCGGCGCCGGCGGCAGCTTTCTGTTGTTTTTCGCGGGCTTCGCGGATCAGGGCTTTGCGCGAGAGGCGAACCTTGTTGCCCTCGATGGAGAGAACCTTGACGAGGACCTGGTCGCCCAGCTTCAGCTCATCGCGAACGTCGCGGATGCGATGCTCGGAGATTTCGCTGATGTGCAGAAGGCCGTCGGTGCCCGGGAAAAGCTCAACGAAAGCGCCGAATTCCGCGAGGCGCACGACTTTGCCAAGATAGGTTTTGCCGATTTCCGCGCTGGCAGTAACGTCGCGAACCATTTGCAAGGCCGCATCGCCGCCGGCTCCGCTGGTGGAGAAGATGTGCACGGTGCCGTCTTCGAGGACGTCGATCTTGACGCCGGTGGCTTCGATGATGGACTTGATCTTCTTGCCGCCCGGACCGATAAGGTCGCGGATTTTATCCTGTGGGATTTTCAGCTTGAAGAGGCGCGGAGCGTAAGCGGAAATCGCGGTGCGCGCCTGGCTCAGCGTCCTCTCCATGGTGTCGAGAATCTGGAGGCGGGCTTTCTTCGCCTGCGCGAGAGCTTCGCGCATAATGCCGATGGAGATGCCCAGGACCTTGATGTCCATCTGCAGCGCGGTGATGCCTGCGCGAGTGCCAGCAACTTTGAAGTCCATGTCGCCGTAATGGTCTTCGGCACCGGCGATGTCCGTGAGGATGGAGTATTTCTTTTCGTCACCGAAGACCAGGCCCATGGCGATGCCCGCGCACGGAGCCTTTAGGGGCACGCCGGCGTCCATGAGAGCGAGCGATCCGCCGCACACCGTGGCCATGGAAGAAGAGCCGTTGGACTCCAAAATGTCCGAAACGAGACGCATGGCGTAGGGAAAATCCGTTTCGGGAGGAAGCAGATTGAGGAGCGCGCGCTCTGCCAGAGCCCCGTGGCCGATTTCGCGGCGTCCAGGGCCGCGGAGGAATTTGACTTCGCCGACGCTGAAAGGCGGGAAGTTGTAGTGCAGCATGAAGCGCTTGAACTGGTCCTGCTCGAAGAGCAAGTCGAGGCGCTGCATGTCTTCCTTCGTGCCGAGAGTCAGAGTGGCGAGGGCCTGGGTTTCGCCGCGAGTGAAAAGGGCGGAACCGTGGACGCGCGGGAGCAGGCCGACTTCGCAGGTGATTAGGCGAATCTTGTCGAACGCGCGGCCGTCCGGACGGCGGCGGGCGTTCAAGACGTCGTCGCGGAAGAGATTTTCGCGGAGGCGTTCAAAGGCGCGCTTGGTGAGGGTGCGCTTCTCGTCCATTTCCTTCTTGGGTTCTTCGGGAATGAGCTTGATGATCTCTTCCTTGAGCGCATCGACGAGGTGATAGCTTTCCTTCTTCGGGTGCTTTTCCGTGTTCAGCGCGTCGTGAAGGCGGTCGCCGTATTTCTTCTGGAGATCCTTGTAAATGGCTTCATCGAACGGCAGGGGCGGGACAACAACTTTCTTGGGCTTGAGCTGCGCGTGGAGTTCCTTGATGGCGAAGACTATTTTCTTAATTTGCGCGTGGCCGAACTCGAGAGCGTCGGCCACGGCTTCTTCGGAGACTTCAAGGGCGCCGGATTCCACCATGACGATGGCTTCATCGGTGCCGGCGATGATGATGTTCATCAAACTTTTCTTCTGGTCGGCAACCGTGGGATTGATCACCAACTGCCCGTCAACCAGGCCAACGCGGACGCAAGCGATGGGCTTCTCGAACGGGAGGTCCGAACAGTACGCGGCGGCCGACGCGCTGGTTACGGCGATGACGTCGGGATCATTCTCGCTGTCCGCAGAGAGCACCATGGAGACAACTTGCGTTTCATTGCGCCAGGATTCCGGGAAGAGAGGGCGCATGGGGCGGTCAATCAAGCGGGAAGTGAGAACTTCTTTTTCCGAGGGGCGGCCTTCGCGTTTGAAGAAACCACCTGGGATTTTTCCGGCGGAATAAGTGTTTTCACGGTAGTCCACTGTGAGGGGCAGGAAGTCGCGGTCATTGGTAGTGGGAGCCATGCAGGCCGTGGTGAGCACGACGGTGTCGCCATAGCGCGCCACAATCGCGCCGTTGGCTTGTTTCGCAATTTTTCCAGTTTCTAGAGTTAGAGTGCGGCCGCCGACATCCACCGTGACGCCATGGGGCGCGGGAGTATGTGTGTTTTCAGACATGAATCATTTCCTTTGGCCCCGCTTTCAAGCGGAGCATTTTTTGAGGCGCGTTCGCCAAGCAAACGGGCCTTGAGTTTACGTTGCCCCCGACCGGGTCGGGGCCATCCATGAGGAAGAGCAAGAGGCGAGAATCATCGTGCGACGAACGAAACGCGACGGACTACACCGCGAGAACTTCCGGCACTAATTCAGCCGGATGCCTGACGACAGACTCCGTGTGGAATGTGTCAATTCGTGAGAACGCAGTGGATACCGTCCTAATTCAGGACGATTACTTGCGCAGGCTAAGACGTTCAACAATCTCGCGGTACCGATCCGGGTCGCGGCGGTTGAGATAGTCCAGCAAACGGCGGCGCTTATTGACCATCATGATCAATCCGCGGCGCGATGCATGGTCTTTCACGTGGGACTTGAGATGCGACGTCAGATAGTTGATCCGCTCGCTGAGAAGCGCAATTTGCACTTCGGGTGAGCCCGTGTCCTTAACATGTGTCCGGAATTGTTCGATCAACGCTGCTTTCGGTGCGCTCAAGTGCCCTTCCTCGTCGTCCCCTGAATTTTTTCTCTTCTCTTCGACCCATTCAGGCTAACACAAACCCAACAAAGGTGTAAAGGAAAGTAAAGAAAGGCCGTTGGTCGAACATGGCGCGCAAACAGGCACTATTTCCAGTAGATAGACATGAATCGAGGATCAGCCCCTGGCGAGATTCTTGATTTGCTTCGCGAGTTTTTCAATTTCCTGCGCCTTTTTCACGACGGCCACGGAAAGCGTAGAAGCCGGATCCGTCTTATCGACTTGGTCCTTAAGGTCGGAGGCCATTACATAGAGTTTGGCGATGTCTGCCCGGAGAGCTTTCTGATTGGCAAGTTCAATGGCTTTGGGATTGGGGGTGCTTGGATCCTCCAGGCTCGGGGGAGCGTTGGGGTCGCGGCCGTTGGGGTAAACCCTGGCCCGCGGGGCGGTTCCCGAACTTGGTGCTTGCAGACCAAGGAGAGGTTTTGCGGCCAAGATGCCGGCTACTCCAACAAATCCCGCTAACGCGTGACGTCTTGATACCGGCATGAGCCACCTCCATGAAGCAGCATCCCACGGATTCATAGTTATAGATAATGCTCTCGCTTTCGCGATCACGAAGCCATCGAAACCTACGTTTAAACTCTTTCTTGTTGTTTCGCAAGACGCGAAATAAAGAGAGGGTGAAACGAGTCTTATTCTCAGCCGTCTGTTAGGGTTGGACAAAATTCGATATTGCACTGTGCCGGCAAATCCGGTTCAATGCTTGGGCACAGCATAAAAGGAGGAAAATTTATGAGAAGGCAGTATGCATTCTTGGCGGCGGGATGTCTGACGGTCGGTTTGATGGCGGTACTGGGGTCCGCGCAGATGGACAAGGCTTCCCGGCCAAGTCCACCGGCAAAGGCTACGTGCGACTTGGGGGGCGGCAAGACGATTACTGTGGATTATTCCAGCCCGCGCGTACGAGGACGCAAGATTTTCGGTGAACACGAACCTTATGGCAAGGTTTGGCGGGCCGGAGCGAATGAGGCGACGACTTTTGTCACCACAGCAGATTTGATGGTGGGCGGGGCTCACGTTTCGGCCGGCAGCTACACCATTTTCGCGATTCCGAATCCGGATAAGTGGACTCTGATTATCAGCAAGAAAATCGGTGAGTGGGGCACGGATTATCCCGGGCCGGAAAATGACTTGGCACGCGTGGACATGAAGGCCTCAAAGTTGCCTTCTCTCGTCGAGAATTTCACTATCGCGTTTGACAAGACGGCCAACGGCTACACTATGCGTATGGATTGGGAAACGACGCGGGCGTCCGTGGACATTTCGAAGATGTAACGGCTCGATTTCGCGAAGCGAAAAAGGCGCATTCGGCACTCCAGCCGGAGCGCCTTTTTTATTTGGCGGCGGGCTTGGCGCGGAACCGATATCCTAGGAACTTTGCTGAAGTCGCGCCATGCCGCGATCGACGAGCATCACGGCGCCGATAACCATAACGGTGGAAAGAAGCACGTTTAACGTTACGGCTTCGCCGGCGAACAGCCAGCCAAGCAAGACGGCGACAATCGGATTGACGTAGGTGTGCGTGGCAACAAGCGTGGGCGAGTAGTGCTCGAGGAGCCAATTGTAGGCGGTGAAAGCCACGACCGAGCCGAAGAGGATCAGGTAGCCAAGCGCCAGCCACGAACGCAAGGAGACGGATGCGAACGAAAATCCGCGGTATTCTCCAACAGCGGTTCCGACGATAAGGAGTTGAAAAGATCCCGCCAGCAACGAAAGCGCCGACAACAGTAGCGGATGCCCGGAGAGATGCGAACGTCTGGAGTAGACAATCCCCACAGACCAAGAAAGCGCGCCCAAGACCACCGCGAGCGAACCGATAAACACGCCAGGGCCGGAATTCAGGGCGCTTCGGCCCATCAGCAGGCCGACGCCGCCGAACCCCAAAAGAATTCCGGCCAGAAGTGCGCCGTTCATTCGCCATCGACGGGCGGCAGCAGCGCTGAGCAGGAAAACCCAAATCGGTTCGCTGGCGATAAGCAGCGAAGCAAGGCCAGACGGCACTCTTTGCTCCGCCCAGTGCAGGGTTCCGTGGCCGATCAGAAAGAAGAAGAAACCGATGATGAGGCTGGCGCGAACTTGGGACCACGTTGGGCGAAGACGTTTTGCCAGGCACCAAGCAAGAAGAATCGAGCCGGCGGTCAAGTGGCGGAGGCCCGCGGTGTAGAGCGGAGGAATCGTTTCAACGGCGTAACGAATCGCGAGGTATGTGGAACCCCAGATGAGGTAAATGGAGAGAAAGGCAAGAATGACGGCGGCGCGATTCAGCCTCGGGCGCGCAGAAGCTACTGGCGCAGGAAGACTTGCGACGACGGCTGTGGAGTCCGTGGACATGGTTTCACCTATGAGCTGCAGCGAAGGTACGGAAGGTTTCGGCGTAGCGCCTATTGATGTAATGCTTTATCGCTGCTATACTCATTACAAGAAGATATCCGATCCAGTGTAATGAGTCAAGTGAATTTAAGTCATTACCATGAAAACGCCACAAAATGTCTTCTATGCACACGGATTCGGAAAGGCTGCTCCCTGGGTTGATCTGGCAAACAGCGAAGAGTGGGACGGATTTGGCAAGCGTACCGACCACTTGAGCGACCCGGAGTGGCTGGCAGCCTTCCAGAAACATTGGAAGCTGGCGCCTCTTTCGCATGGTAAATCTTCCCGCCTTCGATTGCTGAAGCTGCGCGCTGTTCTGCGCCGCGCTGCGCAAAAGTTGGCCGCGGGACACGGGCTGGGCGCCGGCGAAATCTCCAAGCTGAATCATGTTCTCAACGTACCGATGCGGCAGCGGCTCGTCCAGCGCCAAAATGGGTGGCGGGCGGAGCTGGTCCCTGCGAAGAGGGATGGGAACTGGGCACTGGCGGAGATCGCCGCTTCGTTAACGCAAACATTAGCGGGACAGGACGCGCAGCGCGTGCGAATTTGTGCCAATGTGGATTGCCGATGGATTTTTCACGATCCCACGAAGGGCGGCACGAAGCGTTGGTGCAATGAGCGCACCTGCGGCAACCGTGCGCGAGTGCGCCGGGCCAGGGCAGCGCAAAAGCGAAGCGCCTGACAACGAAATTGTGTTCGTCGCCAGGCGTGGGATCAAATCTGTTGTTCTAAGATCAGGTATTCTTCGGCCGAACAAGCGCGAGAAATTCATCACGCGTTTGCTTGTTGTGGCGGAAAGCGCCGAGCATGGCGCTGGTGACGGCCTGGCCATGTTGTTTCTCAACGCCGCGCATCTGCATGCACAGATGGCGGGCTTCGACGATTACGCCGACGCCCTGAGGAGCTATTTTTTCCTGGATCGCTTCCGCAATCTGGCTGGTCATGCGCTCCTGAATCTGCAGCCGCCGCGCGAACATATTGACCAGGCGCGCGATTTTGCTGAGGCCAAGAACGCGCTTCTCCGGCAAATAGGCCACGTGAGCCTTGCCGAAGAACGGAAGAATGTGGTGTTCGCAAAGGCTGAAGAATTCGATGTCCTTGACGATGACCATTTCATCGTACGCCACGGCAAACGTGGCGCCGTTCAGCACATGATCCAAATTCTGATGATAGCCGCTGGTCAAAAACTTCAGCGCTTTTTCAAAGCGCTCCGGCGTCTTGCGCAGCCCTTCGCGATTGGGATCTTCACCGACCAGCTTGATGATTTCGCGCATGTGGCAGGCTATTTTGCGCGCGTCGATCTCTTTGTTGTCGTCATGCAACAGAATTTCTTCCGTTGGTTTGGTCACGGACGGTTCCCTTCTAGATTGTCCCCGGCGTACTCGAAGCTGTTGTTTCCGGTCTCTTCGACGCGGATGCGTTCAAGTTTCGCCCTGGGGAAAGATTTCAGGCGCTGAAAAATTTCCATGCATAGATTCTCTGTCGTGGGCACTTTGTCCCGGAATGCGTGGACATCTTCGTTGAGCGACTTGTGATCGAAATCCTCGAGCACCTGGCGTTCGACGAAGGCGTCCAGATCGGCAAGATTCGCGATCATCCCCGTAGCCGGGTCGACTTCTCCCGATACGCTGATTTCCACGACGTAATTATGGCCGTGGCCATGGGGATTGCTGCATTTCCCAAAGACACGGCAATTCTCCTCTTCGCTGAGCCGCGAAGTATGCAAGCGGTGCGACGCTGAGAAGCGATACCGGCGGCCCAGCTCGATTTTGAGCGCGCCGCTCATGTCTTCCCTGCCCCATTCGCGCCGTTGCGGTAACAATCGGCAAAGAGGTCCGGCGATTCGTAGAGCCGCACGCGATGCAGCCGGCCTTGCGTAATTTTCGGCTCGAGAAGTTGCCAGATGACTCGCGCAATATTCTCGCAAGTCGGAATCTGGCCCGCCAGCTCCGGCACTTCATAGTTCAGATGGCGATGGTCCATGCGCCGCATGATTTCCTGTTCGAGAATCTCTTTCAGTTCTTTCAGATCCAGCACCATGCCGGTGACGGGATCGGGCTCGCCCTCGATGGTTACTTGCAGCGTGTAATTATGACCATGGCCATGGGGATTGTTGCACTTACCAAAAATACGGCGGTTCTCCTGGGCCGAAAGATTCGGGTTGTGGTAGAGATGCGAAGCCGAAAACTCGATTTTGCGCGTGAGGAGAACCATGATGGTCTAATTATTTTATCGATTCGGGAGAGCCAATGGCATACTCCCGGCCCTTCCATTCGATTCTTCCCTTTACGTGGCTCCGATAGGACGCCCAGAGCACACCAGAATATAGGACTGCCGCGGGTACATAATAAAAGATGAAGGAAAAAGGGAAATGGTTACGAACCAGTTCAAGGCCGTAGATGGTCTGGCGGCCGAGCAAAAGCAAAACGCCGAAGAAAAAGACCAGCGGGAATTTCAGCCCAATCAGGATGAGCAAGAGCGGAATCCATGGCAGGCTGGATTCGATCTCGCGAACCGCTGCCCACGGCGTCCCGCCAACCAAGCGATAGAGATTTTTCTTCCAGCCCTGCCACATGGAATCGAAGGACCGGTACATACGCACGCTGACGATGCCTTTACCGGAAGCAAACCAGATGCGATGGCCCGCCGCCTTGACGCGCATCGCAATGGCTACGTCTTCGAGCACTTCGCCCGCGACGCCGGCATGGCCGCCGATCGCGCCGTAAACGTCGCGGCGGATCATCAGGAACTGGCCGTTCGCTGCGGCGGCGCTGGATTTCGGGTCATTCACACTGTCATAGGAAAATAATTTCGCCAGCCGCAGGTAGATATACGGGATCAGCGCTTTCTCGTACCAGTTTTCGGTGACTTGCTCGGGAGAGAAAGAGACCAAGGCGGCTTCGCGCTCTTGAGCGATTTGCAGCGCGCGGGCCGCCGAGTTCGATTGGTGCTCGGCGTCCGCATCCGTGAAAAGAAGCCATGCACCTTTGGCTTGCTGCACGCCGATCCAAAGGGCGTAGTTCTTGCCAACCCAACCATCGGGCAATCCATCGGTCTGCAACAAGCGCAAGTGCGGGTATGTGCCGATAAGGTTGCGCACAATGCCCGCCGTTCCGTCGGTTGATTGATCGTCCACGACCACAATCTCCGAAATTTCCTGCTGGCGCGCCAGCGATTCGATACAGGTGGCGATGACCGCCTCCTCATTCCGTGCCGGGATAATGGCGGAGACAGTCAGCGGCGAAGACGCTGGAACGAAGGCGCCGCGAGAGGAACTGTTCTGTTCGCTAACTGACATTAGTGTATTGGATGCGGACGAGGCGTTTCGCGACCTAGGTTGATTGCGTTAGTATAACAGTTCGATGCCAATCCTCAGGAAATTAGCCGTGTGGGGTGTGTTGGGTGCCGCCGCGCTGGTTTTGGTGCTGTTTGCAATGCCCAGCTACCGGCAAGGCGAAGCCTCGGTGGCAGGCAAAACCGCGCGCGACTTCCCGTTGGAAATTGCGGGGAAGCCCGCCCATCTCGCCGATCTCAAGGGGAAAGTGGTCGTACTGAACTTCTGGGCGACCTGGTGCCCGCCCTGCGTGGAAGAGACTCCCGCCCTCAACCGCCTGCAAAAACACATCGAGTCACGAAACGGCGTGATTCTAGGTGTGGCTGCTGATGAAGATCCCGCAGCTTACGAGAAATTCCTCCGCGACCAAGGGGTCTCTTTCCTAACCTACCGCGATCCTTCCACCAGGGACAATCATTCGCCGATCGCGCAGGGGTACGGCACCTCCATGTACCCTGAGACGTACGTCATCGACCGCCACGGCAAAATCGCCCGCAAATTTATCGGCTTCCAGCATTGGGACTCCCCAGACATGCTGGCCTACTTTGATTCCATTCTCGGGCAGACGTAAGAACGAAATTCAAAAAAATAGGATGCAGAAACCGTGAGGAGTCGCAAACCAGCGGGTGAACATTCCTGCTGGTCACTCGTAACGCAGAGCTTCGACGGGATCAAGCTTGGCGGCCTGCATGGCGGGGAGCCAGCCGCTGATCACCCCGACGACGACAAGGATAGCGGTCGAAAGCAGCATGGTGACTAAGGAAAGCGTAAGGTGAATGTCCACTTTGCCGGAATCGTCTTCGTAGGCGGGCCCGAGGAACGGCAGCGTCCCGACCGCCGAAGTAATGGCCGCGGAAAGCAGCATGCCAATCACGCCCGCGGCCAGAGTCATGACCAGGGCTTCCAGCAAAAACTGCCAGCGAATGTGAGACTTCTTGGCGCCAAGCGCGCGGCGGAGACCAATTTCGCGGACGCGCTCTTCGACGGAGACGAGCATGATATTCATCACGCCGACGCCGCCAATGCCCAAAGTGAGCGCGCCGACAAAAAAGAGCAGCGCCTCGATCCCCAGCGTTATTCCCTCGTAGATGGGCTTGAACTCTTCCCTGCCAAACATGGTGATGGCGCGCTTGTCATTCGGCGAAAAGTGCTGGCGGCTGGCGATGGCCGCGCGAAACTGCTGCATGGCGGCAGCTTCAAAATTCGGGGCGACCGGTTCAAACAGCATCACGCTGGCATAGCGCGCGTCCCATAGATCGCCCGCCGTCGTATAGGGGATGAACACAGACTCATCGTCGCTCGTGAAATAGTTACTGTCGGAAAATTTCGTGTCCATGGAGCCGACGACTGTGAATTTGACTCCGTCAATGCGCACGGTCTCGCCGATGGCCGGAGTGCCGCTAAAAAGTTTCCTGCGCAGGATGGCGCCGAGGAAAGCCACGCGGCGGCGCTCGGCAATGTCTTCGGGGGAGATCCAGCGCCCTTCAATTGGAATTTCATTGCGCATTTCGCCGTATTCGGGATAGACGCCGCGGATAGCGGTATCCGAAAGCCGTTCGTCGTGCGTAATGCCCTTCCAGCGCACCGTCTCGCGCGTCACACGCTTGACGAGCGGGGATTGCGCTTTCACCCAGTCCGCGTCCTCTTGTTCAAATCGCACCGCCTTGCCCGCGCGTTCGCCGCCCGCTTGCTCGCTGGTCGTTCCGGGCCAGCAGACCACTGCGCCCTTGCCGAAAACCTCGAAGGTGTACATCAGCACGCCGCGAAACCCTGAGCCGTAGCTGAGGAGAAGTGTTACCGCCACAATGCCCCAGGCGATGCCGGTCATTGTCAGCAAGCTGCGTACGGGATTTCGCCCGAGCGCCGCCCACGCTTCCTTGAAGATTTCAAGGAGCATCTAGCCTCCCGCCTCGAAGCGCAACGCTTCAATGGGATCGACGGAAGCGGCACGATTCGCGGGGTAGAGCGCGGACAAGACGGCAATCACGCCGAGCAGAGATACGGAAAGAGCGCCCAGCTTCCAGCTTGCGAGCAAACCTGCGAAGAACAGCGGCATGGGCAGCAGATTCACGAGTGCGCAAAAACCGTAGGAGAGCAGCAACCCTGTGCCGCCGCTCAGGCCCACGACAATGACGGTCTCCAGAAAAAATTGCTTGAGGATGGATTCGCGTGTCGCTCCCAGCGCCTTACGAACTCCGATTTCCCTCGTCCGTTCGCGGACGGAGACAAGCATCACGTTCATCACACCCAGGCCGCCAAGAAAAAGAGTGGCCACCCCGACGGCGCCCATGAAAACTTCCATGCCAACGATGATCATGCGGTTGGCTTCAGCATTCTTGACGGTGTCCCAGATGCTGGCGGCTTCCTTGTCACGCGGATCGAAGCTGTGCAGCCTTCCAAGCGTGCGACGAACCTGCTTCACACAGTCAGGATGTGTCTCCAGCGACCAGGGCGCGACCAATAGACGATCCACACTGTGCTCGACGGCCGGGGGTTTGTTTGGGAAATCGCGGCGCATCGAATTGAACGGGATGAAAACTTTCCGCACGTCCGCGCCATCGTAGCTGGAATTCTGTTCCTTCGGCTTCATGATTCCGATGATGGTATAAGGCGTTCCGTTCAATGAAATCGTCTGGCCTAGCGCTTCGCGTTCAGCAAAGAGCTGCTTTTTCGTGTCGCTGCCGAGAAAGGCCACGTTGCGTGCTTCGGCGTTGTCCTGTTCGTTGTAGAAGCGGCCCTGCGCGACGGTGATGCTGCGAATCTCGGTGAATGGCGGCAACGCGCCAACGACCTGCAGGTTCCCGCTGTTGAACAAGCTGTGCACCTGGACGTTGTTGCCCAGCTCCGGCATGACGTATTTGCAAGCAGGTGATTCCTTCGCCACCTGGATGTAGTCTTCCTCCCTCCAGCGGATGAGCCGGCCGGAACGCGTCCCGCCAGCCTGCATGCTGGTGCGGCCGGCAAAAACGATCATGACGTCTTTGCCGAAGGTCTCCTGGTTATTCTGAATGCCCTTGCCCAAGCCCTCGCCCGCCGCGACCATCACGGTGATGGAGATGATGCCCCAGGCGATGCCGAACATCGTAAGCATGGTTCGGCGCTTGTGGGCCCAAAGCGTGGCCAGCGTATCCCGCAGTAAGTCCTGGAATGACATAGCGCTCCGCCCGTCGATTTAGTTATTGCAGAACGACTTGCTGCTTCTCGTCGAGGCCACCGAGGATCTCCGTCTTCACGCCGTTCGAAATGCCCAGCTTTACACTGAACTTTTTCTTGCCGTTTTCAGCTTTGGCGTCGGGAATTTCGACGGAAGCCTTGCGCTCTTTGTCGTAAATAAGGGCGGCTTCCGGAATCATCAGGACGTTTTTCTTTTCCTCGAGAAGAATTTCGGCATTCGCGCTCATGTTGGCTTTGAGCTCGCCTCCGGGATTGGAAATCGACACGCGCACCTCAAAGGTGGTGACGTTGTCCTTCTCCTTACCGAGCGGAGAAATCTTTGTGACCTTGCCGGTGAATTTCTTATCCTTAAACGATTCCACGACGATGCGCGCAGGCTGGCTCAGAAAGACCTTGCCGATGTCGGCTTCATCGACCTTGCCTTGCACGTAGACTTCGCTGACGTCGCCTAGCGTCATGATCAATGTAGCCTGCGAGCCGAGCACCAGAATGGAGCTGACCGCGTCGCCGATATTCACGTCGCGCGAAAGCACGAGCCCGTCAATCGGGCTCACGATCGTGGAGTTGCGCAGATCTTCCTGCGCGTTTTCCAGCGAAGCTCTGGCTTGCGCCACCTGCGCTTCACATTTGGCAATCTCCGCCTTGGAGACGGCCAGGTTGCGCTGCGCGCTAACTTGCTTGTTCAGCGCCAACTGATAGTTCTTTTCCGCATCCTCGACAAGGCTCTTGGACATTACGCCGTCTTTATACATTTGCTCGGCGCGCTCCATGTTGAGCTTCAGGAAGGGCACGTCCGGCCCTTCCGCATCGACTTTGTTGCGCTCCAGCGTGGCTTTGGAAGAGTCCAGCGCCGCTTCCGCAGCTTGCAAGTTTGCGTGATAAGCGCGCTCGGCGGCTTCGAGCTGAATTTTGTCCAGTTCCGCGAGCAACTGTCCCTGCTTCACGCGATCGCCGTAATCCACGTAAAGTTTTTTCACGATTCCGCTGGCCTTGGATTTGATTTCCACCTTGGATAGCGGCTGAATCTTGCCTGTAGCGACCACCACGCGCGCCAAGTCGCCGCGTTCCACGGAGGCAATTTTCGAAGGGTCAATGGTGCGGCTGGGGCTGAGCGCCGCTTTGACGCCATAACCGCCGCCTCCGAGCACCACGACAGCGATCGCGCTCCAGATGATGCGGCGCCGTTTCTTGCCGTTTTTGCCTTTCTTCCCGTTTCCTAAGATATTGCCATTGCTGGACATACTAGACCCCCGCTATTCGAGCCCCGCTGCTACAAGTGGATACGCAACTGAGGGCGAAAAGTTCCCCCTCCGCACTGCTATAGACGATGGGCGAGGCTTTCGGTCAGGTCCGCGCCATCCATGAAGTTTGACCATATTCGCGCGACGACCTATGATTCCGCGCACGGTCCCTCCCCATGATTGGCAAGACATTCGCCCACTACGTCGTGCTGGAAAAAGCAGGCGCCGGTGGTATGGGCGTAGTTTTTCGTGCGCGGGACGAAACTCTGCATCGCGACGTGGCCCTCAAGCTGCCTTCGACGAACGCGCTTGCGGATGGCGAATCCCGCAAGCAGATTCTGCGCGAAGCGCGTGCCGCTTCGGCTCTGAATCATCCGCATATCTGCACGATTTATGAAGTGGGAGAGGCCGACGGCCAGCCGTACATTGCCATGGAGTACATCGCGGGCGACACGCTGAGCCATCGCATCCCGCTCAACGGACTCCCCACAGAACTGGTGCTTGATTTTGGAGCGCAAGTTGCCGACGCCCTGGATCATGCTCATTCGCAGGGAATCCTCCATCGGGACTTGAAGTCGGCAAACGTGCGAATGACTTCGTCGGGCCAACTGAAGGTGCTGGATTTCGGCCTGGCGATGAGCATCAAGGAGGCATCTCTCGAAGGAGTCACGCGTTCCACGAGCCTTGATTCAGGAAGCGTCGCGGGAACCTTAGCCTACGTGGCGCCGGAGTTGCTCCAAGGAAAGTCTCCGGACGTTCGCACCGACATCTGGTCATTGGGAGTTCTGCTTTACGAAATGGCCGCTGGGGCTCTTCCGTTCCAGGGACGCACGGGATTCGAATTGACGACGGCGATCTTGAGGGAATCACCGGCGGCATTGCCAACGCATGTTACGCCGGGACTCCGCGCCGTAATCATGCACTGCCTGGCCAAGGAACCGGGGAATCGCTACCAGCGCGCAAGCGAAATCCGCGCGGCGCTGGAAGCACTTCAATCGGACACTGGCGTTACTCCACAGACGGCAGTCCCACTTGTACAAAAATCCGCGATTCGCTATCTACTATCAATCGCCGGCCTGCTTGCCGCAGCGGCAGCTCTCCTCTTCGCGTATGGCCGCTTCAGCAAGCCCAGTGGCGGCATGCAAACCGGCGGCAAGTTGCGGCTGCTTCTTTCGACCGAGGGAAACCTCAGCGGACCAGCACTTTCGCCGGACGGCAAAATGCTCGCGTATGTCCAGGGGAGCGACAACAAGCAAGACCTTTATGTCAGCCGCCTCTCCGGCGGCGAGCATCTGCGTCTCACGAATGACGGCGCTCAGAAAGACGATCCACAATTCTCACCGGATGGCGAAAAGATCGCGTTTGTCAGGCACGCCGGCAACTCTAACCAGCCAGAGCTCTGCGTGATTCCTGCCTTGGGTGGCAACATCGTCCCATTGGTGTCCTGGGCCGAGAGTCCTTCGTGGTCCCCCGACGGCTCCAAGCTTGCCTTCATTGTGAGGAAGCCAGGAGAAACGGAAGCGCTGGCCACGGCCCCTGCCGATGGTTCGGACACGCACACTATCTTGAAGGGCGATGACGTCTATCCGTTTTTTGGGCGGGCTTCGTGGTCTCCAGACGGCAACCTCCTGGCAGCCTCCCGAAGTCGCGGTGGGATGAATCGAGAGATTTGGACCGTACCGGCACAGGGAGGAAACCCAGCGCGTTTGACGAAAGATGCGCAAGGCGTATTAAGCGATTCTCCGATTTTTGCCCCCGATGGACGCGGCATCATCCACCGTTCGAATCGCGGAGGCGCATCGAACATCTGGTGGCAACCACTGGACGCAAAGCCGCCAGTGCAATTGACGAGCGGCCCCGGCCCGGACACTCATCCCAGCGTCGCTAGAAACGGCACCATCGCGTTTCTCAATTCCCGCTCCCGGTTTTCATTGGTCCTTTATCCACTTTCGGGCGGCCCAGAGGCCACGCTTCTCACCGACTCCTCTCGCCTGTGGGCTCCGGCTTTTTCTCCGGACGGCAAGGAAATTGTCTATTCGCGCGATCAGCCTGACGGGTCATGGCATCTGTGGATCGTTCCTGCGGAAGGCGGGCAAGCACGCCAAATCACATCCGGCAAAACTCCTGAAATCTATCCTCGCTTCGCGCCCGATGGCGGTTCGGTCCTCTTCAATACTTGGGGAACAGAACCTCTGAGTATCTGGCGTGTTCCCACCAATGGTGGAACGGCGCGGCCCGCGACTTCGACGAGTGCCGGCAGCGACGCGTATGGCGATGTATCCCCGGACGGCCGCTCGATTGTCTTCTCACGCACTGAAAACAAAATCTCCCGCGTCTACGTCGCACCCGCGGACGGCACCGGCGAAGCTCGCCGCGTTATGGAAACTCCCGGTACGGTTCCGCGATGGTCTCCGAACGGGCAATGGATCAGCTTCAGTCCCAGCCGTAGTTTTTCCAGCGGTGTTTTTATCGTCCATCCCGATGGCACTGGTCTACGACGGCTTACGGAGACCGGTGGCTGGGCCGTGTGGTGGCCCGACGGAGAACGCATTGGTTTTCAAGTCGTAGGTCCGGATGGGAACCAGCAGATTCAGGTCTACGACATGAAATCCGGAGAAACGCGTACGCTCTCCAATGTGCATTTCGTGGGAACGAATTTCCCTTTCGACATTTCGCACGACGGGAAAAAACTGATCACCACAAACTACCGGCACGTCTCCGATGAAATTTGGCTGCTCGAACCCGTCGAAAAAAAGTGAAGTGCTAGTAGTGGGTGGATGTTAGGGAAATGAACTCCCGTTGGAGGAGAGCCGGGCTCAAAAATTTTGAGGGCGCAACCGGTGTTTAGCCTGTTGCGCCCTCTAACTGAGCCGTAAAGTTTCTAACCTTTTCGATTTCGTCCGGCGGCACAACCACCTTGCGGCAATTGCGCCCTCCAACCCGGCCCGTTCTGACTTTTCGCTTCCCGGTTTTTTGTCTCGCGGCACAACTCGCTGTTACGCTTGCTGCGCCCCTTCGACGAAACTGTTAAGTTACTGGTCTTCTCGAACCAACTTGGTCGCGTGACCGCCGTTAGGCTAGTCGCGCCTTCCAGACGAAACCGTTAAGGCTTCGAGCTTCGCGATTCAATCTCGCGGCGCGGCCGATGTTTAATCTTGCTGCGCCCTCTAAAATTGATCCGTAAAGTTCTTAAGCTTCCCGGTTCAATCTGATGCGCAAGATAAATGTTCCTGTTTTCGTCGTCAATCAAATTCGTATCGAACACTTGTGCAAATCTGTGGACGAGTGTGCAAAAATCCCTGGCGCGCGGTTCATGCAATCCATAACGCTTGCTCTGAAAAAACCGCTACCCGTCTTTTTTCCTGTCCGCTGAAAACACCTGATAGTGGCGCATTTCTTCGATGTGCTTCACATAGGGCTGCACCGAAGCGAAGAATGATTTGAATTCGGCGCTGGTCCGAAACCCCTTCAAGTGCCCCTCCTCGGAGTCCCACTCGATTCGCAGAACGTAATACGCTGGATCTTCTGTGCAGTGGGACAACTCGTAGGCCAAACAATGGCCGGAAGCTTTGAGAGATTCTCCTGCTTTCTTATAGTCTTTCTCGAATGTGCCGCGCCGCTGTTCGTCTATTTTGTACCGCGTATATTCAACGATCATAACCGCCTTCCAGGATTTCTCTGTGTACTTGACCTCGCGCAGATCAGATCATAGGACGCGGTCAGCCGCGAGAAGCTTGCCTCCGCAATCCGTCGAGTTGAGTTATTCTTCATCGACACAAACTCTTTTTGACACGGGTGCGTAGTCAAGTCCAGTAGGCACAATTTTGTACCGGAGTTTTAAATGCGGCTCTCTGAGTGTCCGGTTCGGCCGGCGATCGACGTAATCGAAGGTAAATGGAAGCCCATCCTCGTCAACGCATTAAAGCTGCGGCCCTTGCGTTTCGGACAGTTGCAACGACATGCTCCGGAGGCCACAAGAAAGGTGCTGACCGAGCAGCTGCGGGAGCTCGAAGAGGACCAAATTGTTTTTCGGAGAACCTTCGGACATGCCTGGGAGGGCGTGGAATACGAACTTACCCGTTACGGACGAACTCTTGTTCCTGTCCTGACCCTCATGGCGAAGTGGGGCAAGAAACACAAGAAACTTATGGGCCCAAAGAAAAGTCTGGGCTGATTACGTGCAGTGTTTCTCCTAAAGCGCGATCAGGAATTCTTGTCCGCCAAAGCAAGAGAAAACCCTATTGTACGTGGCCGCCCCCGGACTAGTGTCCCTCCGTCAAATAGACACGCTGTTTGACATCCGACCCGCTCACGGATTTCCCGCCCAATACGAAACTCGCCTAAACCGCCGGTGAATGTCGGCAAGGCTTGGGTGTTGGTAGTCAACGGCTCGAACGATCGCCGCTGGATACAGCTGCGCCTACTAACTCTAGCTGGATGAAAGGAGAACGTTCAAAATGAACACGAAGAAGAACTCTGCGATCACGATCTGCTTGGTGGCAATTTTAACTCTCAGCCCTGCCTTCAGTTTTGCGCAGGCGGCAACCACGTTCAGCGGCGAAGCAGTGGCTTTACGCGCAAGCGCGGTAGGGATTTCGCTCGCGCTGGCTGATACTGGAGCACTTCCGTCAAGCGGCGGGAGTCTGAGTACATCCCTGGCAAGCCTCAATGTCTTGGGATTGGCCTCGGCTGACGCGTTGAAAAGTACCACCTCTGGCAGTGGCACCAGCAGTCAGTCGCAATCGGCGGTCGCTGACCTGAGCCTGTTGGGCAGCTTGGTTGCTGCCGAGGTGGTGAAATCGAACTCCAGCGCCACTTGCAGCAGTGGACAAGCCACCGTCACCGGGAATGCTGAGGTCGTCGGCCTGGTTGCCGCAGGCCAATCAGTCCTCGTGTCCAATCCGAACCTTGCCATCTCGTTGCCAGGCGGCATTAGCCTGATCGTCAACGAGCAGACCATCTCACCAAGCGGAAATACCGGCTCCATCACGGTCAATGCGCTGCACGTCAAGGGACCAAGCATCGACATCGTCGTCGCTTCCGCCCAGTCCGGCATCACGTGCTCGTGACGACACCCGCCAACATCAAACCCTTTCTAAGCAACAGCCAATCTCACGCGGGCCATTTCGGTGAGTGGCTTGGGCGCTCTGGTTCGGGAGGATCGGAGCGCCCGAGTGGATCACTGGCACGCAAAGATTGCCCTTCTCGCTGACCTGATCTCGCTAGAGTGAGGCTTTTCGCAGGCGAAGGGCATTGGCGATGACGGACACGGAGCTGAAACTCATCGCGGCGCTGGCGATCATGGGGCTCAGTAGCCATCCGAAAAAAGGAAAGAAAACGCCCGCGGCGACGGGAATTCCAATCACGTTGTAGAGAAAAGCGAAGGCCAGATTCTGTTTGATGTTGCGAATTGTGGCGCGGCTCAGTTTGCGCGCGCGGACGATGCCGCGAAGATCGCCTTTCACCAAAGTGATGCCCGCGTTTTCAATCGCCACGTCCGTACCGGTGCCCATGGCGATTCCGACGTCCGCTGCCGCGAGCGCCGGAGCGTCGTTAATTCCATCGCCTGCCATCGCCACGACGTGGCCTTGCTCGCGCAGCCGCTTCACGATTTCACTTTTTTGCTGCGGCAGAACTTCGGCTTCGACCTTTTCAATCCCCAACTCTTTTGCGATGGATTTCGCCGTGGTCTCCAGATCACCCGTGAGCATCACGATTTGCACGCCCTCTTTTTGCAGGGCCTTCAATGCTTCGGGCGTCGATTCCTTAATGAAGTCGGTAAGCACGATCATTCCGGCTAGATGTTCGTTCACCGCCACGAAAACAAAACTCATTGACGCCCTTCGCTCAATTCCAAAATCCACGCCTGGCAGCGTTTCTCCGGTTGCGCCTTTTACTCCCCGTTCCTTCAGGAATCGCAGAGTCCCGACAAGGACTCGATCCTCAAGCACGCGTCCTTCCGCTCCGCCGCCCGAAGTTGCGCGAAACTCGCTGACTTCGGCAAGTTCGACTCCCTTCTCTTTTGCCGCATCCACGATGGCGCGCGCCAGCGGATGCTCGCTGGCTCTCTCCACGCTCGCCGCGAGCCACAACAATCCTTCCTTGCTGAAGCCTCCTCCTTCGAAAACACTCACTGCAGCAACGCGGGGCTTGCCTTCCGTGAGCGTGCCCGTTTTATCCACGACCAGCCTGTCGACTTTGGCGAGCGCCTCAAGAGCTTCGGCGTTGCGAACCAGCACACCCGCGTGCGCGCCGCGGCCCACGGCAACCATGATGGACATTGGCGTCGCCAGACCTAGCGCGCACGGGCACGCAATGATCAGTACGGACACAGCCGCCACCAGCGCGTGCGCAAAACGCGGCTCTGGGCCGAACAAGATCCAGCCTGCAAAAGAGAGGATTGCAACGGCGATCACCGCCGGGACAAAATAAGCCGCGACGCGGTCGGCAAGACGCTGCAACGGCGCGCGGCTGCGCTGCGCTTCGCTGACGAGTTTCACAATTTGCGCCAGCATCGTTTCGCTGCCTACGCGCTCCGCCTCCATGATGAAACTGCCGCTGGTGTTCAGCGTTCCACCGGTGACTTTATCGCCAGCGCCTTTTTCGACTGGCATGGGTTCGCCAGTCACCATGGATTCATCGATGGCGCTCGCGCCTTCGAGAATGGCGCCATCCACGGGGATGCGCTCGCCCGGGCGTACACGAAGTTTGTCGCCGCGTTTCACTTGATCGAGCGGAACGTCAATTTCCGAGCCATCCGCCGCAAGCAAGTGAGCTTGCTGCGGCGCGAGATTCAACAGCGCGCGAATCGCTCCGCTGGTGCGCTGCCTGGCGCGCAATTCCAAGACTTGCCCGAGAAGAACGAGTGTGGTGATTACCGCTGCGGCTTCGAAATAAACCGGCGCGGCGCCATCCATTCCGCGGAAAGAGGCCGGAAACACCTGGGGGAAAAAAGTAGCGATAACGCTTTCGAGGTACGCGGCGCCGGTGCCCAGCCCGATCAGCGTAAACATGTTCGGGCTGCGATTGACGAGCGAGGACCAAAAACGCTCGAAGAATGGCCATCCGCCCCAAAGAACCGCTGGCGTGGCAAGAAAAAACTCGACTCCATTTCGAACGCTGGGCGTCAGATGGACGCCGACCAAGTCCCCCAGCATGGAAAGGAGTAGCAGCGGAAGGGACAGAACCGCGCTGATCCAGAAACGCAGCAGCATGGACTCGTACTCGGGGTCGGCTTCCACCTCCGCGAAAACGTCCATCGGTTCGAGGGCCATGCCGCAAATGGGGCAGCTCCCTGGACCCACCTGAATGATCTGCGGATGCATCGGACAGGTGTAACGAATCTTTTTTTCGTCAGTTGTCACGCGGGACGCGGCCACGTCTGGGCGATGCGCCGCCCCGTGTTCCGCCGACGCGGAACCGTGCTGCATTCCTGCAACAGCGGGGGCAGCGAGAAACTTCTCCGGTTCGCTCGAAAACCGTTCGGCACAACCTTTCGAGCAGAAGTAATACCTATTTCCAGCATGCTCGATTTTGGCGGCGGCTTTTTCCGGAGTAACCGTCATTCCGCAGACGGGATCCTTCACCTTTGGCGGTGTAGCTAAGATTGCCAGGCTTGGAATCGGAGGCTTGGGCGCCGGCGATGAATCGGACATATCACCATGTTAGATGAATTCCGGTTACGTGCGGATAGTCTCGAATTTCGCGGCGGCTGGTATAATGCCGCCATGACCCTCGTCGAAGTTACCTACGAATTGCAATCACCGCTGACGGAACAACAATTGCGGCACCTGGGCGAATTCGCGAACACGTACGGCTTGCGTCGGTTCCGCATCGACGAATCGAAGAAGCAGTTGTCGTTCGAGTATGACGCTTCCCGCCTGCGCGAAACGCAGGTGGCCCATGCGCTCGGCCAGGCACGCATCGCCGTCGCCCGCAAAGTGAATTAGTTTACGTCCGAAAGACCAGATCGAACGAATCCGAAGCGCCGTTGTAAATGCGGCCGGATGTGGCTACGGAGACTACTGGTTAGGCTTTGGGGCAGAACAATCGTTCCGATTCTGTCCGGGCTGCGCGAAAAAAGAGGGGCCCCCGCTTGGGATCGGGGGCCCCTGAAGGCGCGTTTCAATTGCTGGCGTCGTTTTCACACCAGCGCGTGGGGTCATCCATCCTAGCTTCCCTCTCAGAGGCAGGTGGGAACGATTTGCAAAAAGTGACAAGCAAGCCCCTTCCCCCTCGCTTGTCTCTCCTCACATTTCGTCTTTTGAAACGCGCCCACACAACCGTTAATGCACGGTTTCGGCCAACGTGAGGGACAAACGATTGCCACATAAATACTTGATTATGCTTAGGTTAGCTGTGTGGAGCGCCTGTGCGCATGCGCCAAATCCGCACAGCGGTTTCAATTCGGAACTCCCTTCACTCCAAATCGGAAGCCTTTCTTGTTCATCTCATCTGAATGCGTCCTTGCCAATTGGTTCTAGAACCCAGGTAACACGATTTTCGAGCTTGAAGGACCATCGGTTTTTTTCTGGCCTCTCGACAAAATGGCCTCCATGTGCGGGCTCTTTCGCAAAACCATCTCGCGGCGGATTCTCTCGAGGACATCTCTCTTGGGAGCCGTTTTCCTGGCTTGTTCGGTCACGCTGCTCGCGGACACGCCGGGATTGCTCCAGAAGGTTCCCGCGGGCGGCTGCTTTTGCCGTTGCGAAGAATCGCATCAACGACGAGGCTGCGTAAAGCTGTGCGATTCAAAGCGATTTGCTTCCCGCTGGTGGGCCATTAAGTGCGCGAAACCCCGCATGCATAGGCCGCCCAACAACTCGAATGCCGGCCCACGGTTCCCGCATCCCGGCCGCGCTGAGCACGCACAGCTCCATCCGTAGTTCGGCGTTATAGTTCTCAGTTTCAACTGAACGTGTTCCGATTGGAACTTAGTGCCACCGTGTTCTATCGGGGAATTCTAGCGAGCTTCGGCTTCGACAGTCGCCCGCGCCGCGTGTTCGGTGGTTGAATTCGATTCGCCGAGAAGCTTTGCCAGAATTTCTGGGATTTCGAAGACAGCGCGGTTGTTCTGAGCGGCTACGCTTTTTCGGAATTTGGCGAGGGTTGCTGGATCGAGCATGCGCTTTACGCCTTCCACCACATTCCCGAAACTTTTCAATACAATGCCGACGCCCTTTTCCTTCACCCACTCGGCGTTGTAACGCTCCTGCGGAAGCGTCCAGGCGTTGCATTCGATCAATACAGGGAGCTTGCGGACCATGGCTTCCGCAATGCTGCCGGGGCCCGGTTTGCCGATCAGAAAATCCGCTGCACGCATCAGCCGATGCACTTCCTTCGTGAAGCCAACGATGTGCACAGGCATTTTCCATGGCCGAGCGCGTAGTTTCGCCGCCAATTCTTCGTTTCGTCCGCAAATCAAAATCAACTGCAGCGGCAAGCCGGCGGCGTCCAGTTTTTCCGTGATGTCGTACATCACTTTGGAACCATGGCCGCCGAAGAGCACTATGGCCGTCGGTAGATCTTCCCGAAGGCCAAATTCCCGGCGAAGTGCAATTGGATCGGAATTGTCTTCGACGTAAAAATCAGGGCGCAAAATCATTCCCGAGGTCAGAAAAACGTGAGCATCATCATGGCCTATCGCTCGTGCTTGTTCGGCAGCTTTTTCCGTGCCAGCGATCACGTATTGCTCCTTGACCGGCTCGATCCAGAATCGCGGCGGAAAATCCGCCAGGTCCGTGATGATAGTGACAAACGGACGGCTGGGATAAACCCTGTTCCAGCTTTCGCAAATTTGCCGATTGAAATGGGGAATTACGGAAATGAGCAGTTCCGCAGGTTTTTCACGCCAGAATCGTTCGAGCAGATTCACTAGCGGTCTGTGAAATAGCCGGATCGTTGCTTGCAGAATGCGAAGGAGATATGTACTGCCTAGAGTCCAGCCATTTTGCAACAGGATGTTGTACTGCTGCTGGATGCGAATGCCAGTGAGTTTGCGCAGAACGTCCAGGCGGTCCGTCAGGTCTTGGAACTGGATGAGTTCGACCTGCCAGTCGCGCTGCTGCTGGGAAATTACGGTCTGTAAGGCTACTGCAGCGTTGCGATGCCCTCCCCCGCCATCGTGGAAGACGACGTGAATTTTGTTCATTGGGAGGATTGTGCCACAAAGCGACGGGTATTGGAGAGAGCACGCTCCATGCCATGTGGATAGCCGAATAACTGATTTGTGTTCAATAAGTTCCGTGGACACATTCACGCAGATTTCGCAACCTCTTTACAGGCTGTTCATATCGAGGGAAGAAAATTGCAACATGCGTTGCGACCTTCATGTTCACTCGATCGCATCCGGAATGTTCAACCCACCCGGGCTGAATCGCATTTGCCGGGAGTGCTACACCGAACCGGCGGCCGTGTATGAACGGCTGAAGCGGATGGGCATGTCCATTGTCACCCTAACAGACCATGACTCGATCGACGGAGCGGAGTCCTTACGGCAGTACGCCGACTTTTTCCTCAGCGAAGAAGTGACCGTGCGAATGCCCAGCGGCACCGAGATGCACATGGGAGTTTATGGCCTCACGGAACGCGATCATGCTGAAATTCAGCGCCGAAGAAACGATTTTATTGCGCTACTGATGTACCTCACCGAGCGTAAACTATTTTTCAGCGCGAATCACGTTTTCTCCGGGTTGACGGGCAGGCGCGAAGCAGAAGATTTCCGTTGGTTTGAATCGTATGTGCCGGCGTTTGAAACGCGCAACGGGCAGATGTGGCCGCAGTCCAATGAGAGTTCCGCGCGACTGGCGGCGCGGCTCGGAAAAATCGCGATTGCGGGCAGCGATTCGCACACCATCGCCGGCATCGGGCATACGTTCACGGAAGTGCGGGGCGCGCGAACTGTAGATGAATTTTTCGCCGGGCTGCGGACGGGACATGGACGAATTCATGGGGCACACGGAAGCTGCGGCAAACTGACGGCTGATGTATTCAGCATCGTGCGGTCGCTTTTCTGGGACAAGCCGTGGACGCTGGCAATGTCTCCGCTCGCGTTGCTCGTGCCAGCGTTCACCGCGGGGCACTGGCTCAACGAAATTCGTTTTTGCCGAAAATGGTCCGCAGTTATCGAACGCGGCGAGAAGCGCAAGCGAATGCTGTGGGACTTGGATTCGAACTTCGAGGCCAACTGGGCAAGTTGAGGTGCGCGGTGCGCAAGTCCTCTAATCCTTCGCCGCATCCGGAAACAAAAACATTTCACGCGCGAGCGGTTTGCTTGCGAGAAATCTTTCCCGCCTATACATGCATCTTTCTTATTGAAAGCGCATGTTTGTTTCCGGCTGTGTGGGTGAGGTAGGCAATGGCAGTCGCACGCAACCTCTGGGGATATATCGATCGCCGCGATCACCGGCTGATGCGGCGGATGAATCGCTGGCGCGCGCCGCGATGGATTCGCATTTGGATGATCGCGGCGACGCGCATGGGCGATGGCTGGATTTGGTATGGCCTGGGGCTGATGCTGCTCGCCTCCGGAGGCCCGCAGCGTTTTTCGGCCATCGGGGCTGCTGGATTAGCAGCGGTTCTGGGCATTTTTGTTTTCAAGGCGCTGAAGAGATTGAGCCAACGGCCGAGGCCATGCCAGATTGAGCCGCACTGCTGGTCGAAGGTGCTGCCTCCTGACAAGTTTTCGTTTCCCTCAGGACACACGATGACGGCGTTTTCGATCGCGCTGGTGGTCAGCTACTTTTATCCTTCGCTCGAAGGCATGCTCTTTTTCCTGGCGCTCAGCATTGCGGTGTCCCGCATCGTGCTGGGCATGCACTTTCTGAGTGATGTCCTCGCGGGCGTGGTCATGGGCGTGGCATTGGGCTGCGCTTCGATTACGGCTTTCGCTTCTTTGGGACTCATCTAGCAGGCACACGTCTTTCTCGCCTAGCAGTTTCCTCTTGACCTGCGTTTCGGCGAAGCGTTCAAAACCAGTGAAACGATTCGGCACATCGCGATGGTATGAAAACCCGGGCGCGGACTTAATCGCGGTATATTGAGGCAGATGGCCGAAGCCGCCCAAGCCTCTCCCAGTGTTGCGAGCCGGCAGCAATCTCATTCCTATTTAGTTTTCTTGTTGCAGGTTTCGCGACCCGGGCTGTGGAGCACGACTTCCCTCTTTTACCTCATTCCGCTCGGACACGTAGATTTTTTGCATTCCGGGAAACTTTGGCTGGGACTGGTTTTCGTGCTGTTTCCGCTGGGGTTTGTGCTCTACGGCGTCAACGACATCGTCGACGCCGAAAACGATTCGCTGAACCCGCGAAAAGGCACGTTTATGTTCGGTTCGCGCGGCGCGCGGGAACAACTGGCGGCTTTGAAATGGCAGATTGCCGCGGTGCAAGTCCCGTTCTTGGCGGCATTTTATTTTTTCATCGGGCCCAGAATCTTGTGGTGGTACGTCATACTTCTACTGGCCGTTGGGCTCTACAATGCTCCCGGCATCGGTTGGAAAGGCCGGCCTCCCTTCGATGTGCTGATTCAGGCAAGCTACCTCCTCGTTTTCGTGTTGAGCAGCTGGCTGAACAACGCGCGGCAACTCCCGTGGCAGACTTTTCTGTTTGGCGCGATGTTTGCGATGCACTCGCATATTTTCGGCGAGGTAATGGATATCGAGCCGGACCGGCTGACCGGCAGGCGAACAACGGCGACTGCAATTGGAAGAGTACGCGCCAAATTCTTAATTGCTGCTTTTTTGTGCATTGAAACTGCTTTGGTGCAATTCTATTTTCGAGACTGGCTCATCACGGGTTTTCTCGCCATCGGCGCGCTCTGGTTCCTGGTCGATGCAACTTTACTTTGGAAAGAGCGTGCTTATAGTCCCAGCGAAATGCGCCTGTTCTTGTGGGGCTGGAACACCGCCGCGCTGCTGGGAATGATTTGGGATTGGAGCAGCGGCACCCTGACGCACGTGGTCCCCAGCTCAGGACTTCCGTTGTGAAACGAAAATGCCTTCTCGAAATTAGTGTTGAAACTCTTGAAGCCGCGATGGCTGCGGAGCGCGGCGGGGCGGACCGCATTGAACTCTGCGGAAATTTATCCGTCGGCGGAGTTACGCCGGATACGGAAATCCTTCGCACGGTGCGGGCGCAAATTCACATTCCCATTTTCTCCATGATCCGGCCGCGCGCGGGAGACTTTGTATATTCGGACGCGGAATTTTCAGAAATGCGACACTCGATCGCTTACGCCAAAGAATCTGGGATGGATGGCATCGTACTGGGCGCTTTGACGAAAGGCCGACGTGTCGACGTTGAGCGGACGCGGGAACTGGTTGAACTTGCGCATCCGTTGCCGGTGACGTATCACCGCGCGTTTGACGAGGCCATCGATCTGCGGCCAGCGCTCGAAGATGTGATCGAGACTGGTGCGAAAAGAATCCTGACGTCCGGCGGCGCGAAGAGCGCGCTGGAGGGATCCCCCGTTCTCGCCGAACTCACCGAAGCTGCGAGGGAACGCATCGTCATTGTCCCCGGCGCAGGAATCAGCGCCGCAAACATTGCGGAAGTTGCGCGGCGAACGAAGGCGCGCGAATTTCACTCCGGACTGAGCGCCGCGCTTCCTTACGGGAGCCACGAGTACAGGCGGTTTGAAGAAGAAGTGCGCAAGCTTACGAAGAAAATCGGGCGACTCGCCTAGGCTGCGGCAGCGACTCGGGACGACACAAGGGGCACCCCCCACATCATTTTGCATCGATTTGAAAACAAATGACTTACACAAAAGGCATTCCGTAACTGATAGATTCTAAAGGGCCGAGGTTGCGTTTGCCAGACGACATAGCGTAGTGTGCTCCGCCGCAAGTTTTTCTCGGCAGCGTTGATTGCACAAGGGTTAGTCTAGGAGTGCCCTTAAGAGTGGTTTGCAACTGTCTTTCTAAAAGACACTGCGCCGACATCCTTGGCGGTCGTCGTCGATTACTCTACGTTGGAAACCAGGGTGCGGGAAGCCTCGGAGAAATTTCGGCGCTAGAAACAAAACTGCGGCAACCGAAGCTGCCGCAGTCTTTACAGATCACAATTTGACCTGAAGACATTATAGCATGTAGGCCGGGCACGTCCAGGAAAAACTTCTTGGGGCGTTGGACAAGTCTCCGATTAGCGCAATACAAATCTTTTGCGGCCTGAAATGATGCTTTTGACCAAGGAGAAGCCGATGCGAGCAAAGCGAGTGGCCACATTCACTGTGATTTGTATGGTTTCGTGCTGGATGACCTCTGGAAGGGCGCAAGCCCCACAGCAAAAAGCGCCGGCGAGGCTTTACAACACCGCCAAGCAGAAGCTCAAAGAAGGCAAGCACATTATCGGCGCCACCGTTTTCTCTCCCGACCCGAATATCTATTGCGCCATAGCGAATGCCGGATACGATTTCCTGTGGATCGAGATGCAGCACAGCCCTCTTACTTACGAGGACGTCGCCAAAATGATTTGGGCCTGCAGGGGAGCTTCAGCGATGCCATTTATTCGCGTCCCGGACGCGACAGAGAGTGATATCCAAAAAGCGACGGACATCGGCGCTGTGGGGATTATCGTTCCGACAGTCGACACGGTGGAGAAGGCTCAAGCAGCGGTGAAGTGGTCCAAGTATCCGCCCGAGGGGCGGCGCAGCCAAGGCAACGGCCAGTATGGGGCTTTGTGGGGAAATGACTACCGCCAGACCGCGAATGAAAACATGGTGGTGGTGATTATGATTGAGACTCCCATCGGCGTAGAGAACGCCGAGAAGATTGCATCGGTACCTGGGATCGACGTGATCTTCGCGGCCAGCACGGACCTTGGCAATTTTTCCGGACACCGGCAGGGCGACAAGGAGTATGAAGCCCTAGTCACGAGGATTCACGACGTGACGTTGCAGCACGGGATCAGGCTGGGTGGACCGCAGGCCTGGAAGGATCGCCCGGGATTCACCTTTTTCCAGGGCCCCGGGGAAACCCAGCTCATCCAGTTCGGAGCGCGTGTGAACCTTCAGGGCGGCACACAATGAAAAGTGGCTCCGATCGAAGGCGCCACGCCGCATTAGTCGCGGCCCGTACTGGCTGAAGCGGTTGCGGGCGAAGACCGATACTCAGTTCCTATCGGATTTTTGGTTAGTTGACACCGAGCCGTTCAGCTTCTGCAATTTTGCCAACTGCTCCCGTACCTGATCCGCGTCTGTCGCATGCGGAGCTAACTCCAAATAAGTTTGCATTTCCAAGATCGCCATGGCGTAGTTGTTTTTTCGGGCGGAGATTTCAGCCAGCAAGAGATGGGTGTGCGGAAAATGAGTGCGCAGGTCAAGGTGTTCGGCCCTGAGCGCGCTCTTTTCAGCGTCTTCGATCTTGTTGAGCTTGTAATTCGCAACACCGTTATAGAAATAGGCCTCGGTGTAATCCAATGGATCGAGATCCAGCATGTAACCAGCGGCGGCCTGCTGATTAAACGGATCAAGATCCAAAATGTGACCAGTAAGTTTAAGGACCTCCGGCCAATTTTCTGCCTGGTAAGCCATCAGCGCGAGCGACAGATACGGCCGCAGGAACTTGGTATCGATGGCCGTGGCTTGGGTATACGCGGTGCGAGCCGCGTCGTTCTGGTTTTGTTTCTGTAAAACAGTACCCAACTGAAACCAGGCGTTCGTAAAACTGGGGTAGATCTCCACTGCCTGTTCAAAATACTTGCGTGCATTGGCAAGTTTGCTGTTCTTCTCGGCCTCCAGGCCCTTCTCATAAGCTCTTCTGGCATCTCTGGGTGCTTTGTAGGGAGTGGCGCTCAGGGTCATGCCCTCAATCTTTGCAGCTCTCTGCACCACGATAGCGCCCACGTCAAGGCTGCCGCCGAGAGTAACGAGATCCCCCACAAGGTTCATGACACCGGGGTAAAAACCAGAAGCCGAGGCTCGCAGCTCACAATTCGCCAACTCGCGTCGTGGAATTCCCATATCGGAGTCCTTCCGAGCCGCGCCAGATTGCAGACCCGGGTCGCCGCTGGCGTCAACGAAAGAATCAGCCCGCGATCCCAATTGCATGCTGAAATCGCCGTGAGGAGATGCATACAACTGTTGACGCACCCTGTTGTTACAAACCCTCTCAACCAACACATTGTTGGGAAGAGGTGTGCCGTCGTTGGTTGCAACTCGTCCTCGAAGAAACATCACGAGATCCCCTGTCGGTTGATTTGCCACCGAACTCGGGGGAGGGGAATTCGCAGGACGGCTTGGTGGTGCGGAAGGCGGAGGCGGCGGAGCCGGGGGCTTCTGCGCGACGGCGACTGGGGCCAGAAGTGCCATTGCGATGGCCAGCACGACGAGAATGCGCAAGCCGTGGCTCATAGATCGCTGCCTACGGAGGAAGCATCAGCGCCCAAAATCCTAGGGCACATGTCAGTTCAAGTCAAGGTTCCGGACTCGCCGAAAGCTTGCTCTAGGCCTTTTGGGCTTGGCGGCGGAGGAATGTCGGAACGTCCAGATCGTCGGACGGCACGTCCTGACTGACTTCGCGGACGTTATTCGACTCGGGGTTTGTAAGTACAAACCCCGAACCCCGCTGTTGGACCTGGTGGACGACGTTCGGCAAATCCTGCTGCACCGGCATGTCCGGCATTTCGCGGCCGGCCTTCCAGGTCTTGGGCAAAAACGATTGCTTCTGATGGATGTTTTTCTTGTTGGCGTCCTTGAAGCCGGCGGCAATGACAGTGATTTTCACGGAGTCCTTCATATTATCGTCCTGCACGGCGCCGAAAATGATGTTGGCATTCTCGTGCGCGGCTTTTTGAATGACGCTCGACGCTTCGTGGACTTCATGAAGCGTGAGGCTCGAGCTTCCGGAAATGTTTATGAGGATGCCCTGCGCGCCCTGGATGGTATTGTCCTCAAGCAAAGGGCTGGCGATAGCGCGGTTCGCAGCGTCCACGGCGCGGTTCGTGCCAGTGGCGACGGCAGTGCCCATCACCGCGTAGCCCTGGCCGTGCATTATCGCTTTCACATCGGCAAAGTCGCGATTGATGATGCCGGGCACAGTGATGATGTCCGAAATGCCCTGAACGGCCTGGCGAAGAATGTCGTCGGCGATGCGGAAGGCGTCGAAGAAGCTGGTGCCGCGTTCGACGGTGTCCATCAAGCGCTCGTTGGGGATGACAATGACGGTGTCAACGGCGCCGATCAGTTCCTGGAGGGCTTGCTCGGCCTGCATCATGCGGCGCTTGCCTTCAAAAGCGAAGGGCTTGGTGACGACGGCGACGCTCAAGGCACCCAATTCGCTGGCGAGCGAAGCGACCACGGGCGCAGCGCCGCTGCCGGTGCCTCCGCCAAGGCCGGAGGTAATGAAAATCATGTCCGAGCCTTCCAGCGCTTCGATAATTTTTTCCGTGTCTTCTAGCGCGGCTTTGCGCCCGACTTCGGGATTGGCGCCCGCGCCGAGTCCCTTGGTGAGCTTCGCGCCGAGCTGAAGTTTGACCGGCGCTTGCGACAGTTTCAGCGCCTGCAGGTCGGTATTCGCGGTGATGAATTCCACGCCTTCGAGCTTGGCGCGAATCATGCGATTGACCGCGTTGCACCCGCCCCCGCCCACACCGATGACTTTAATCTTCGCCGGCTGCAGCTCCTCGCTGAAGCTCATGCGAATTCCTGCTTCTCTCGTCGTCATATTTTCCCCAACCTTCTCCAGGTCCGCTGGCAGCTCTCGGGCAGGGTCACGAGGCGCCGGCGAACATGGCTTTCAATTTGGATACCAGACTTCCCGCGCGCTGGGGCGCAGAGCGCCGCGCCTTCGCGCCACACAAAACGAGCCCTACTACGGTTGCATATTCCGGCTGCGCCACCTGTTCCGGCAGGTCAGCCAAGCCTTTGGGTTCCGCGACCCGCACCGGCAGATGGAAAGACTGCTCGATGAGTTCATCGAGTCCATGCAGGCGCGCGCCGCCGCCCGCCAGGATAAATCCTGCGGGAAGCTGGCCGTCTAGGCCGGCGCGCTGCAAGTCGTCGCGAATCAGCGAAAGCAATTCCATGGCGCGCGGCTCGATGATGTCCGTCAACATGTGCGCGAAGATGGTCCGCGGCGGACGGTCGCCGACGCTGGCAATTTCGATGGCACCATTTCCCTTCATGAAAGCGGAAGCGGCGCAACCGTGTCGACGCTTGAGTCTTTCGGCCTCGGGAATCGGCGTGCGCAAACCGACGGCGAGATCATTTGTGAAGTGATCGCCGCCAATCGGAACCGCACTGCTGTGGCGTACCACGCCGCCGCCAAAGACAAGCAATTCGGTGGTGCCGCCGCCGATGTCCAAAAGGCAGCAGCCGAGATCGCGCTCGTCCTGGGTGAGGCAGGATTCCGCGGAGGCGAGCGGTTCGAGAACGGTGTCGGTGATGAGGATGCCTGCTTTGTTCGCGGCGGTGACGAGGTTCTGCGTGGCGGCGACGGAGGAAGTTACGAGATGGACGTTGACTTCCAGGCGCTGACCGACCATGCCGATGGCGTCGCGAATGCCGTTCTGCGCATCCACGATGAATTCATGCGGAAGAACATGAAGGACTTCGCGGTCTTCGGGAAGAGTGATGTTACGCGCGGCGTCGACGGCGCGGCGCACGTCTTCGCGCTCGATGTCACGCGGACGGTGGCCCAAGGTGATGCCGCCGCGGCTATTGACCCCGCGCACGTGGCCGCCGGCGACGCCAACTAGAGCTTCTTCCACCGGCACGTTGGCAACGCTTTCGGCTTCTTCTACCGCGCGGCGGATGGAGCTCACGGTGGAATCAAGATTGACGATCAGGCCTTTGCGAAGCCCCTTGGACTCTGCCGCGCCAAGAGCCAGAAACTTCACAAGGTCGCCATCGATTTCCGTGATTAATACGCAAGTTTTTGTGCTGCCGATGTCCAGCCCGATGAGGTATTTGTCTTTCTTCGCCAAGCTGCCGCTCCTGCGATGAAGCTATTTTTTCCTAGCTACGGCCGTGCCCGGACTGGTATCGGGATTCACGACCACTTGCCGCGAATACTGCAAATCGATGGACTGGACTCGGCCGGCATTCGCCTGCCACTGCGAAAAATTGTCGATCAGCATTTTGAATTTGCCGGTGAACTCGCCGGAGCCGAAATGAATGGTGACGGCCTGCGAATCGCTGGGGTTCGCGAGGCCAGTCATCACCACGCGCAAATCCTTGGGATTGGAGAGATCGATTTCGCTCACGCGATCGGACGAGCCGGAGCGCACGAGGTCGATAGCCTTGATGAATTCTTCGTACGCCTGCATGCGCTTTTCGCGCTGGTCGCGCGGCACTTCTTCCGAGACGCCGGTGACGATCGGAAAATGCAATTCTTCGCCGTGCGGGCGGTCGAGGATGACGCCATGCGCGTCGATTAGCGCGAGCTCGTTGCCGTTGCGAACAAAAGCGACGGGAGTGCGCTCGGTCAGCTCGATGCGAAGGCGGTTCGGCAGGATGCGCTGCACGCTGGCGGATTCAACCCAAGGAATTTGTTCTAACTGGCCCCGGCGGGACTCCAAAGGCACGCGCAAAACGCTGCGGTTGCGGTCGTGAACAAACTGCTGGAGAACGGCCTCGCGGCTGACAATGTGATTGCCGGTCAGTTCAATTTGATCCGGCTTTAGCAGAAGCATGCTGGGTGAATACAAGAGAAACTGCGCGCCGTAATAAGCCGCCGTCATACCCACAACACCAGCAATACTTACGACCAGCACGCGCCGGTAGAACGGCCAGCCCCGCCCAGTGAATTTCTTGCGGCGGATTTCGACCGGCTTCTGGCGGCGCAGGTAACGCGGCTCCTCGTCGGCAACCAGCTCAGGCCGGTAGGAGTCGGCGTCCCTCGCCGCAGTCGCATTGCGCTGCATGGCCTTCACGCGTTCCAAACGACCACCTCGTTTTCAAGGCTGACACCAAAACTTTTCTGCACGCGTTCGCGCACGCCGGCAATTAGCGCCAGCATGTCTTTGGCAGAGGCATGGCCGGCGTTCACAAAGAAATTGGCATGACGATCGCTGACCTGGGCGTCACCCACGGACAGACCTTTGAGTCCCAATTCATCAATCATGCGGCCCGCGGAGGCCCCTGGAGGGTTTTTGAAGATGCAGCCGGCGCTTTTCTGACCGAGCGGCTGGCTCGAGCGCCGTTTTTCGTTGCAGATACGAATCCCTTTTAGAATTTCTTTGTACGGTTTGGAGGGTAGTTCCAATATCACTGCGAGCATCATATCATCGGGCGCAAAAGAAGTGTGGCGGTATTCGAAAGAAATTTGATCACCCCGGAGGATTTCGACCTTCCGGCTGGCCGACCGGTAGAGCGTCACTTCCCGGACATAGTTGCCGATCTGCATGCCATACGCGCCGGCATTCATGCGCAGAGCGCCCCCGACCGTGCCCGGAACACCGATGAGCCCTTCCATTCCGCCGAGGTCGTTCTTGGCACAAAAGGTGATCATGCGGCCAAGGTCGGCAGCGGCGTCGACGCGCGCAAGGCTGCCATCAAGGACGACGTCCGGCTCCGGACGAACAAGTTGCAGAACCACCCAAGGCAATTCGCCATCACCTACGAGCAGGTTCGAGCCGCCACCGAGGAACTTGTGAGGAATGTCGTTCACGTCGAGCAGACTCAGCAGGTCAGGGAGGCTTTCGTGCTTCTTAATGCGCAGCAGGTCCGTCGTTCCACCGATGCCCAGCGAAGTCAGGTCGGATAGGGCGGCGCCATACTGCAGCTCGACGTGGAGCTCCGCGAGTTTGCCGACGATACTCGGATCATGAATGCGCATGAGGCGTCGGATGCTCCGTTCCCAGTAAGACCATGAATTCGTTGCTCGCCCGGCTGATATTGCCCGCGCCGATGGTGAGGACTGCATCTCCCGGGCGGGCTTGTTTCAGCAGGTACTCGATGCCTTCCTGCATCGAGCGAAAGTAGTGGACGTTTTTGTGTCCGGCATCGCGAATGGCGGTTGCCAGCGCTTCGCTGGTCACGCCCGGGATGGGTGCTTCGCTCGCCGCATAGATATCGAGCAGCACAAGGATGTCCGCCTGATTGAACGCGCTGCGAAAATCGTCCCAAAGGTGCTGAGTGCGGGTGAAGCGATGAGGCTGGAAGAGCACGAGCAGGCGATTGAACTTGCAGCCGCGAGCCGCTTCGAGCGTGGCGCGAATCTCGGCGGGGTGATGGCCGTAGTCATCAACCACGGTGATGTCGTTGACCACGCCCTTGATGTCAAAGCGACGGCCCACGCCGGCAAACTTAGCGAGGCCTTCGCGGATCAGGTCGGCCGGAACGTTTAGGTAGAGGGCGACGGCTGCGGCTGCGGCGGCGTTGCGAACATTGTGCATGCCGGGAGGATGCGCCAGGCGGAACAAGCCGAGGTCTTCGCCTCTGTAAGTCAACCGGAACTCGCTGCCCAAACCTTCCAGCTTTACATCGCTGATCACCAGATCGGCTTGGCTCGAGATTCCATAGGTAATGATGGGGCGCTTCACGCTGGGAATGATCGCTTGCACATTGGGCTCGTCGATGCAGAGGATGGCCGCGCCGTAAAACGGCACGCGATTCACAAACTGGATGAAAGCGTCCTGAATATCTTCGAGCGAGGTGTACTGGTCGAGATGTTCGCGATCAATCGTGGTGACGACTGCGACCACCGGGGCGAGCATCAGGAAGCTGCGGTCGCTCTCGTCCGCTTCGACCACAAAGTATTCGCCTTTGCCGAGGCGTGCGGTCGTGCCGGCCTGGTTGACTTTTCCACCGATGACAAACGTAGGGTCAAGATGCGCCGCGGCGAGCACCGAGGCGACGATTGAAGTCGTAGTCGTCTTGCCGTGCGCACCGGCTACAGCGATTCCGTATTTCAAGCGCATCAGCTCCGCGAGCATTTCCGCGCGCGGAATCACGGGAATCTTATTTTTGTGGGCTTCGACAACTTCGGGGTTATCAGCCTTCACGGCGGAAGAGGTGACCACAACGTGCGCGCCATCTCCATTCGATGCTTTGTGGCCCTCGTAGATGGTCGCGCCCAGATTTTGCAGGCGTTCGGTGATAGTGGACAGTTTGACGTCGGAACCGGACACGGAATAGCCGAGCGTCAAGAGCACTTCGGCGATGCCGCTCATGCCGATGCCGCCGATACCGACCAAGTGGATGCGTTGAAAATTGCGAAATGAAACCATCATGCGGTTACCTTCTGCCGATTTGCTTGCACGTTCGCGGCCTCTTCGATGAGATTGACAATGTCGCGCGCGGCATGAGGGCGGGCAAGTTCGCGCGCAGCGGTAGACAATTTTTCGATCTCCTGGGGCTGGTCGAGGAGAGAGAAAATTTCGCTGGTCAGCCTTTCAGGCGTGAGTTCTGCTTCGGAAATCAGGCGGCCGGCGCCTGCGCGGGACATTTCCTGCGCATTGCGGAGTTGATGGCTGTCCGTCGCTCTGCCGAAGGGAATGAAGATGGATGCACGGCCCGCAGCGGCGATTTCGGCTGCCGTGATAGCTCCCGCTCGGCAAACAATGATGTCTGCCCAGGCAAACCGTTCCGGCATGTTCGTAAGGAAAGGGACAACCTCGGCGTTGATTTCGCGCCGCGCGTAAGCCGTGCGTACAGCGTTGTAATCGCGCTCGCCGGTCTGGTGCGCGATTGCCAATTCGTTTTTGCGCGCCGCGAGGCGATCCATGGAGTCGACAAACGTGCGGTTGATTGGCAACGCTCCCTGGCTGCCACCGGTGATGAGCAACCGAAACGGCTTTTCGAGACGCCGTGGCGTGATGGAGAAGAATTCCGGACGCACCGGGCAACCTGTGACGATCGCCTTTTTCCCCCAATGGCGTGCAGAAACTTCATAGCCGGTCGCAATTCGTGTAGAAATTCTAGCCAGCATTTTGTTGGTGAAGCCGGCTTCGGCGTTAGGTTCGAAGATGACGTTGGGTATTCGGCCCAGCCAGGTAACAAGCATCATGGGGCCGGCGGCATATCCGCCGACGCCAAAAGCGGCGATAGGTTTGTGCTTGCGCAGCACGCGGCGCGCATCGAGCATTGCCGGAGCGAGCATAGATATATTCTTGATTAACGTCGCGCCGCCTTTGCCCTTCAAGCCGGCCACCCGCAACGTTTCCAGCGGCAGCCCCGCCTGCGGCACCAGCTTCATCTCAATCCCACGTTCTGTTCCCACCAGCACAACTTCCCTTTCGTTTCCTCTCGCAAGCCATTCCCGCGCAATTGCCAGCGCCGGAAAAACATGTCCGCCCGTGCCGCCGCCTGCAATCAGCAATTTCACCGGACTGGCCCGCTCCTCATGCTTCCGCCGCGCGTTGCGAAATATTCAGCAGAACGCCGGTGGCCAGCAGCATGACCAGCAAACTCGATCCGCCATAGCTGATGAAGGGCAGCGGAATTCCCTTCGTCGGCACCATCCCAAGGACGACAGCAAAATTAATCAGCGCTTGGCACAAGACCATCGCGGTAATTCCCAGCGCCAGCAGGCGCCCGAATCCGTCCGGGGCGCCAAGCGCAGCGCGCATTCCGCGCCAGCCATAAACCACAAAGAGCACGATGACAGCGATCGCCCCGAGAAAGCCCAATTCCTCGCAGATGACCGCATAAATAAAATCCGTGTGCGCTTCCGGCAGATAGAAGAGCTTTTGTTTGCTCTCCATCAGGCCCACGCCTGTGAATCCGCCGGAGCCAACTGCGATGAGCGACTGCAACAGTTGAAATCCAGCGCCTTGCGGATCGGAGTCCGGATGCAGAAAAGCCATCAATCGGGCTTGCCGGTACGCCACTTGCGTGATTAGCAGATACACCAGGGGAACTGCGCCTGCTAGCCCCACCGCAAGCCACTTCCAGGAGAGTCCAGCGACGAACAAAATGGCGGCGGCCACGACGAGAATATCGATGGAGGTTCCAAGGTCGGGCTGCAGCAGGATCAACGCGACATAGACCAGAATGGGGCCGGCAGCTGGAAAAATCGTTCCCCAGAAATCCTCCTTGCAAAATTCCATGCCGGCTCTGTTGCGGCGTCTCTGATCCATGAACCAGGCCAGGTAAAGGATGGTGGCGAGTTTCGCAAGCTCCGACGGCTGGATGCCTACGGGGCCAAACTTGATCCAGCGATGCGTGGCATGCGACTTGTCGAGGAAAAACGTGCCGATGAGCAGCAACAAGACGATGCACACGACGGGATAAATGACCGCGGGTTCGCGCAGACGGCGGTAATCCGTCCGCATCAAAGCGAACATCCCGAGGAGCCCGATAAAGAGCCACGCGGCCTGGCGGACGAGAAATATGTAGGAATGCCCATACTGCTGTTGCGCGGTGACTGCGGAGGCGCTGAAAATCATCACCGCGCCAAGCAGGCACAACGCCAGCGTCACTCCAAAAAGCAGGCGATCATTTTCCAGTCGTCTCGGCACTTTCGTTCACCCTCTTGCAGAAGTACTCGCCGCTTGCCGTTCCAGTTGATGCACCAAGTCTTTGAACACGCGGCCGCGGTGTTCGTAATTCTGAAATTGATCGAAACTGGCGCACGCCGGAGCGAGCAGCACTACGTCGCCGGGTCGCGCCGCGAGCGAAGCGATTTCCACGGCACGCTCAATGGTTCCGGCGCGCTCGATGGCCACGCTGCCGGTAATTTGGTTTTCAATTTTTTCCGCTGCCGCGCCGATCAGAAGCGCAAGAATGGCTTTCTCGCGCAACGGTTTTTGCAAAACGGTGTAATCGCTGCCTTTATCTTTACCGCCGAGAACGATCAGGATTCGCCCGGGAAAAGCATCCAGCGCCTTTAATGTGGCATCCACGTTCGTGGCCTTCGAATCGTTGTAATAGCGGACACCGACGATTTCTGCGACGAACTCGAGCCGGTGCTCGACCCCAGCGAACGAGCGGATTCCCCTGGCGATGGCCTCGGCTTGGGCGCCAACAAGACGCGCCGCCGCCACGGCCGCGAGCACATTTTCCACGTTGTGCCCGCCTGCGAGCGGAATGTCCTTGAGATGCAACACCGCTTCCTCCTGGCCGTCCCGGCGAAACACAATTTCGTTTCCGCGCACGAACGCACCCTGAGCCACGCGCTGCTTCCGGCTGAACCAGTACACTTGCGGTTTGGTGGGCGCGAGCGGCGTGGTCGCTGGATCATCCGCGTTCAGGACCGCGCTGTCGGCTTCCGTCTGATTCTCGAAGATGCGGGCTTTGGCTCGGCCATACGCTTCGAGCGTGTGATGCCGGTCCAAATGGTCAGGGGTGAGATTCAAGAACACGCTGATATTGGGGCGCAACGTTTCAATCAGTTCCAGTTGAAAACTGCTTAGCTCCGCTACAGTGATGGAATCGCCATTGGTCTGGTCCACGCGCGCGATCAAGGGCGTGCCGATATTCCCGGCGAGAATCGTAGAAAAACCGGCGTTCTTCAAAATGTGGTCGATTAAGGAAGTCGTCGTCGTCTTGCCGTTCGAGCCGGTGATCCCAATCAGGCGTCCGCGCAGAAAACGATCCGCGAGTTCCACCTCGCTCCAGATCGTGACGCCCTTGGCGCGGGCAGCTTGCAGCAAAGGCGCATCTGCAGGCACGCCCGGACTCGGAACAATCAGATCTTGTTCGAGAAAGGAATTTTCACGGTGGTCGCCCAGCTCGAGGCTTACGCCAGCAGCTCGGAGCGGAGCAATCGTATCGCCGATTTCGTTTTCGCTCCGCGCGTCGGTAGCAGTCACTTTCGCGCCGCGCTCAGCGCAAAAGAGCGCAGTAGCCACACCCGTCCTGGCCAGTCCAACGACCAGCAAACGCTTGCCCCGCAACTCAAACGGATTCGGCATAACTCTCGCAAACGAGAATACTCTGCTACCTCAATTTCAAGGTCGTCAGCGCAAACAGCGCAAACACCAGCGCCGCGATCCAAAAACGCACGATTACTTTCGATTCGCTCCAGCCAAGCAACTCGAAATGATGATGAATGGGCGCCATGCGGAAGATGCGCTTGCCGCGCAGCTTGAACGAGCCCACCTGCAAAATCACCGACAAGGCTTCCAGCACAAAAACTCCCCCAACGAAGAACAGCAGAATCTCCTGCTTGATGATGACGGCGATCACGCCGAGGGTCCCGCCCAACGAGAGCGAGCCCACATCGCCCATAAAGATTTCCGCGGGATGCGCGTTGTACCAAAGGAAGCCGAGCGATGCGCCGACGAGCGCGCCACAGAAAACGGTTAGCTCGCCGACCTTCGGGATGTATTGAATGTCGAGGTACGTCGCCCAGCGGAAATTGCTGCTGACGTAAGTCAGCACTGTGAGGGCTCCTGCCGCGATCACCGTGCAGCCGATGGCGAGGCCGTCCAAACCGTCAGTCAGGTTGACGGCATTGGAAGAGCCCACGATGACAATGCCGACGAAAACGAGAAAAGGAATAAACGCCAGCGGCCAGAGATGCGGCGAATGCATGAAGGAGTGAAAAACGAGATCGGGGCGAAAGCGCTTCAAAAACGGGATCATCAACTGCGTGGAGTAAGCGCTGTGCGTTGTCAGGACGAGGAGCGAGGCACCCACAACGAGACTGAGGAACGCCTGGAAATAGATTTTCTTTTTCGCGGTAAGACCCAGGTTGCGCTGCTTGGAGACTTTCGCGTAATCGTCAATAAAGCCGATGATCGCGAAGCCGATGAGCGCAAACAGCGCCAGCAAGATGAAAGGGTTTGTCAGATCGGCCCAAAGCAGCGTCGGCACGGCGGTAGAGAGAACAATCAGCACGCCGCCCATTGTGGGAGTGCCCGCTTTTTTCTTGTGCTCCTGCGGGCCTTCTTCGCGAATGAACTGGCCGATTTGCAGTTCGCGGAGGCGGCGGATCAGCGCGGGGCCGAAGACCAGCGCGAGAAACATCGCCGTGAGGCTTGCATACACGGTTCGAACCGTAATGTAACGGAAAACATTCAGCGGGCTGATGTACTTGCGCAAAACCTCATAGAGGAGGTAGTAAAGCATCTCAGTGGCGTACCTCCTGACCTGTGATTTCTCCGGCTGCGGCATGCCGCGAGATCAGCGCCTCCACAATTTGCTCCATCTTCACACCGCGCGAGCCTTTCACCAGCAGCAAGTCACCAGTGGTTATAAAGTCCGCGAGAAATTCGGCGGCCTCCTGGGGTGTAGCGAAAAACTTCGCGCACTCGCGCGGGAGTCCTGCCGCAACGGCGCCTTCCACGATTTGCGCTGCATCGCCGCACACGCCGACGATCCAATCGACCTTCCCAGTCTTTGTCGCAAATTGCCCCGCTGCGCGATGCAGCTCCGGCGAAGCCGTGCCTAGCTCACGCATTTCGCCGGCGGCGAGGATGCGCCGACGAAAATTCGGCGTGGCCGCAAGCAACTCTGTCATGGCTTGCAGCGCCGCGGGACTCGAGTTGTAACTGTCGTTGATGAGCGCCGCTCCATTCGAAAATCGCAGTAATTCTCCGCGCATCGCCGGAGCGCGCAGCGACCGAAACACGTCCTGTGCTTCCGCCGCGCCGATGTCCCATACGCTTGCCGCCGCCAGGGCCGCCAGCGCATTGGCGATCGCGTGACGCCCGGGAACATTCAGCTCCAGCCGAACGCGCCCCTCCGGACTAACGTAATCAAAAGCCGTTCCCAACGCGCCGCGGTCTTCAATCTCCCGCGCCATGAAAAATGCCGTGTTTTCGACGCCATACGTCAACACACGGCCTGGCGCGAATGATCCAAACGCGGCGACGCGCGGATCATCCGCGTTGAGCACCGCGGTCGACTCGTGACCATTCAACCCTTCAATCAGTTCGCGCTTCGCGAGCGCAATCTCATCCACGGATGCAAAAAATTCCAGGTGCGCCGGCGAAACGCGCGTCACCACTCCGACGTCCGGCCGGGCGATCTCCGCCAGCCGCGCAAGCTCTCCGCGGCGCGACATCCCCATTTCCAGCACGGCCGCCTGATGCGTTTCCTCCAACCGAAACAGCGTTAGCGGCAGCCCGTACTCGTTATTTAAATTCCCTTCCGACTTCAGGACCCGCAGCTTCGCGCCCAGCAGTGCCGCCAGGATCTCCTTCGTGGTGGTCTTGCCGACAGAACCCGTGACGCCGGCAATTTTCCCGCCCCAGGATTCGCGCACCGCGCGCGCCAGTTGCTTGAGCGCGAGGAAGGTGTCGCCCACGGCGATGCATTGGGCTCGGATTGCGTCCGCATATCGCGGAAGCTGCGCGTCTGCCACCACCGCCGCAATGGCTCCGCCTTCCAGCGCACTGGCCACATGATCGTGTCCATCGTGACGCGGTCCGTGGATGGCGATGAACAGTTCTCCGGCACGAATCGCGCGAGAATCAATCGACACGCCGGCCAACCGGGCCAGGGGGTTGAGTCCGTTCCCCGGCCGAGTACCCAAAGCGTCAGCCACCTGTGCAATCGTCCACCGCATAAATTCCTCAAAGGATTCGTCTTACTCCAGTACCGAACGCCTCGTTGTGTTTTCAACGTTTTGAGGGCTCCTCCTTTCGAGAGGTCCGCTATTGGCCCGCCCCGACCGTGCCGGGCCCGAGCGCCCTCGTCTCTACTATGAACCAAGCGCGCTAGGTGCCAAACCCTGAGCCGCCTCGCGGCTCGCCTTTCGATGGACCGTCCTTCCCGTTCTCGTTTCGCGGTCCTTCAAATCCACGCCCGCGCAAGGCGCGCCGCGCCATTTCGCGATCGTCAAATTCAAACGTTCTATCGGCAAGAATCTGATAATTCTCGTGGCCTTTTCCCGCCAACAGCACGATGTCGCCACTGCGGGCTTCGTCCATGGCCATGCCGATGGCTTTTTCACGGTCCGGCTCGATCAGATATTTGCCTGCGGTTTTCTGTAGTCCCACGATGATGTCGCTGATGATTTTCAGCGGATCCTCGCTGCGTGGATTGTCGCTGGACAGAATCGTTAAATCGCTAAGCCGGCCGGTGACTTCTCCCATCACCGGCCGCTTGGTGCGATCCTTTTCGCCGCCGCATCCGAACAGCGTGATGATCCGGCCCTTGGGATTGAGTTCGCGAGCGGTCCGAATCAAGTTTTCCAGGGCATCGTCGGTGTGCGCATAGTCGACGATTACCGGGAAGGGCTGCCCGAGATCGATCCGCTGAAAACGTCCGGAAACACTTTCAAGATTTCGGATTCCGCTTTCAATGACTTCGTTCGAAAGGCCTAGCGCCTGTGCTGCTCCGATAGCAGCGAGAAGATTGTAAACGTTGATCCGGCCGACCAGACGCGATTCCACATGCACCTTTCCATTTGGTGTCTGCGCCGTGAACGTCAAACCATCGAAGGTCAGTTGAAATTTCTTCGTGGTAATGTCCGCGTCCGATTCCAATCCATAGGTGACCGTTTTCTTCGCCAGATGGGTCAGCCGTTTGCCGAATTCATTGTCCGCATTCAACACCGCAACTTCTGGAGCACCTGCCCCCGTGCCCTCAAACAAGCGCTTCTTCGCCACAAAATAATCCTCAAACGTTTTGTGAAAATCCATGTGCTCGCGCGTCAAGTTGGTGAAGACCGCGGTCTGAAAATGGCATCCCCACAGCCGGTCCATCGCCAGCGAATGTGAGCTGGCCTCAAGCACAGCGTACTTTCCGCCTGCATCGCGGATCTCGGCGAAAAATCCCTGCAGGTCGACGGATTCCGGCGTCGTGTTCGGCGCGGGATAGTCGCCGAGCGGCGTGTGATACGCAATCGTCCCAAACAGTCCCGTCTTTGCACCGGAGGCCTTCACAATCGCATCCACGACCGAAGTCGTGGTGGTCTTCCCGTTCGTGCCGGTCACTGCGACGAGGTGCAGCGCACTCGCCGGATGCCCCAGGAAATTCGCAGCCGCGATCGCCAGAGCTTTGCGCGCTTCTCGAACTTGAATCCACGACACACCTGGCGGAATCTTGCCGACGGCCTTCTCTTCGCTTGCTATGGCAACCGCGCCGCGCTTGATGGCGTCCCGAATAAACGCGTTCCCGTCTGCCTTCGCTCCATGCAAAGCAAAAAACAGCGTGCCCGGTTGCACTTTTCGCGAATCGCAAGCCACCTTCTGAATAGTCAATTTATTTGCGTTCGCAGACAGAGTTGTCTCCACGCCTTGCAACACTTCGCTCAGCTTCCTTCCGCTGGCCGTTGCGCTTGTGCGGGGAGAGTGCTTTCGTTGGCGGTTAACCCGGTTCGTGGTGGCGTCCCGTACCTGTTCTGCTGGGCTCAATACAATTTTCATCCTAATGCCTGACTCTCCGGTGCGGCTTCGCAATTTTTGTCGCTGGTGTTCCGAACTGCACGGTTACCTTCGCGCCCTTCCGGACCTTCGTTCCCGCGCCTGGGGTCTGATTTGTTGCAAGACTGCTGCCAACCAGGATCGGCTCTATCCCCAGATGCAAGCACATCTCCGTCACTTCACGCATGGTCTTCCCGGAAAAATCCGGAACCTGAATGTCGCCGCCCTCATCCACAGCCACGGTCACCGGAGGCGCAGGGCTATTTCCCTCTCTATTGTTGGTTGCTGCGGACTTCGCGGGAGGTTGGTCGGGCTGTTCCGAAAAATCCGTGGCCGTGAAATCCTCGAGGACTGAGCTGTCCGATACATCGCGATTCCGGTACGCGGCCTGGACAAGCCGCGGTCCAATCGGCACATCGCGCGGCACATCCAGATATGGCAATACTTGCTCCGCAATCCGCTTGAAAACTGGCGCGGCCACCTGCCCGCCTTCGTGCTGTCCCACCGGTGAATCGAGCGACACCAGAATTGTAACGGCCGGGTTGCTGATCGGCGCGAACCCGGTGAACGAAGCAATAAGCTGCGTCCTCGAATAGCGACCCGTCGCGGGATCAATTTTTTGCGCGGAACCGGTTTTCCCGGCTGCGGTCCAGCCATCAAGCCGCGCCAGTGGCCCCGTCCCATGCAATATGACGCCTTCCATCAGTCTCCGCAGTGTCGCCGCCGTTTCCGGCCGGATTACTCTTCGTGCCTCGGAAGGCGCCAGCGGGCCTTCCGCGGGCAATTTGTGATCTCCGCGTCTCAACTCTGCAACGACATGCGGCTTGTACAGCGTTCCTCCGTTGGCAATCGCGGAAACCGCGCTGATGAGCTGAATCGGCGTGACGCCAACTTCCTGCCCCATGGAGATCGATCCAATCGAAACTGCCGACCAGTTATCCAGTCGCCGCAAGAGCCCTTTGCTTTCTCCGGGCATGTCCACGCCGGTGGGCTGGCCAAAGCCAAATGCGCGGATGTAGTCATAAAATTTCGGCGCTCCCAGCCGCAGGGCAATCTTGATCGCGCCCACGTCGCTCGACTGCGCCAAAATGTCGGCAACGGTCAGCATCCCAAACGGCTTATGGTCGCGAATACGATGCCCGGCCACGTAGACTGCTCCGTTCTCGCAATCGAAAACTTCCCCTGGCCGCGTAATTCCCTGATCGAACGCAGCTGCCAAGGTAATGAGCTTAAACGTTGAGCCAGGCTCGTAGAGTGCTGCGACCGCACGGTTCATTCGCGATTCCGCAGGCGCCTCATTTGCCGAGTTGGGATTGAACTTCGGCCAGTTCGCCAGCCCGAGAATTTCGCCGCTATTAGGATTCATCACCATCACGGTGCCGGCCATGGCGTGCGTTTTGGCAATCGCTGCGGTCAGTTCGCGCTCCGCGATATATTGGATTTTCTCGTCGAGCGTGAGAACCACGTTCGCGCCGGGCTCGCGCCGGGCTTCTCCGCCATCGAACCAGTGCTGTCGCGCGTCCGCCATCACGATAATTTTTTCGCTCTTGCCGCGAATCTGGCCGTCCAATTCGTATTCGATTCCGCCCAGCCCTTTTTCATCGAGATCGACGAAGCCCAGCACATGGGATGCCAGGCCGCGCTTCGGATAAATACGCTGGTTTTCTTTTTGGAAGTAGACGCCTTTCAGATTGAGCGCCTCAACCGCTTCCTTTTTGTCCGGAGGCAGCTTGCGCGCGATCCACACAAACGAGTGCGAGGATTCGAATCGCGCCTCCAGCACTTCACGTGGAATTCCCAGCACGCCCGAAATCAGCCGCGCCGCCAGTTGCTGGTCGCCAAGCTCGGAGGGGACCGCGAACGCTGAGTCCACCGGGATGCTCATTGCCAGTGGGTGCATGTTGCGGTCGTAGATAGCACCGCGCTTCGGAGTGATTTCGATCACGCGCTGCTGCTGCCGCTGCGCTCGGGCCATGTATTCGCTGTGTCGGAAAAGCTGCAGGTATCCCAGCCGCCCAAAGACGGCGGTCATCCATAAGATTGTCAAGCAGGCAACGATCAGTGGGCGGCTAGCTGCTTTGCGGTCACTGTTCCATTCGACCGCTCGGCGGTTGCGTTCGGACCCTGCCGCTATGCGGCCACCTGTGGCGGCGTGAGCACGGTTTTCTGGCATGGCGACATCAAATCGAGAAGCGCTCCGCCTTGAAGCTCAAATCTCTGACAGCAAACTGGTTGTCGAGCCCTGTCCATTTCGTGAAAAAGGTTACGGCGCTCGATTCGGCCGGATGTAACGCGCTGCCGCCACTTCTGCGCCGTCCGGAGCCTCGTATTCTTGCACCTGCGTTGGCAGCGGCTCGGTCAAGCCCAGTTGGCGGCGCGCAATCACGTCAATGCGCATCGGATTGCGCAGCCCGGCGATTTCCAATTTCAGCGACGAATTCAGCGAGGCCGCCTCGGATTGCCGCGCCTTCACGTCCTCGAGCTGAAAACTTAAATCAATGCAGCGGAAATGCTGGTAGATGTACAGCATGAAAAACGCGGCAATCAGACCTCCGAGAGCGACTGTCCGGTACAGCCTGCGCATCTTTGCGGGCTCGATGTGGCGCACGATGCGCGAATTGTCGATCCGCTTGACGGTATGAAACTCGGTCATTGCCGATGATTTTTTCCTGCGTGCCATAACGTTACCTTGCCGGCTGCTAAGCGGCCGGCGCTCTTTCCGCACACCGCAGCTTCGCGCTTCGCGAACGCGGGTTGCCCATCGTCTCATGCTCACTGGGCTGGATCACGTGTTTCGTCAGCACGCGGAGCGCTCCTGCCCGCTCTCCCTCTTGAAACGCGCGCTTCACCAGGCGGTCTTCCCGCGAGTGGTAGCTCAGCACCACGCAGCGGCCTCCTGAATTCATTGTGGCGGGGGTCCGAGAAAGAAACTGCCCGAGTTCCTCCATCTCTCGATTCACCGCTATCCGCAGCGCCAGAAACGTTTTTGTTGCGGGATGCAGTCTCTGCCTTCCCCATTGCTTTCGGGCCCCTGCCACAGTCGTTGCCAAGTGCGCGGTGTCCCTAAGGGGTCGCGCTCGTACAATCGCCTTGGCGATTCTTCTGGAATCGTGCTCATCGGCTTCGCGGTAGAGCAGGTCGGCAATTTCCTTCTCCGGCCATCGATTCACAATCTCGTCTGCCGTCAGTTCGTCGTTGTCAGTGTCCATCCGCATATCCAGCGGAGCAGCCTCGCGAAACGAAAATCCGCGCGCGGCTTGATCAAGCTGCATGCTCGAAACCCCCAAGTCGGCCAAGACCCCGTCCACCACGGGAGTCTCCAACTCTTGCGCGACCTCCGCAATCCTCGAGAACGGGGCGTGTATCAGCGTCACTTTCGCCCCAAAGATCTTGAGCCGCTCCCGCGCCAAGTCCAGCGCCTGTGCGTCCCGGTCCAGACTGATCAACCGCCCAGAGGTCAATCTCTGCGCGATTGCTTCCGAGTGTCCGCCCGCTCCCAGCGTGGCGTCGATGTACGTTCCGTCCGGCTTTATTCGCAGCCATTCGAGCACCTCTTCCAACAGCACCGGCGTGTGCGGCGCAGCCAATCTTGCAAAACCCTAAATTCCCAAGTCTTCGAGCGCCTTGTCGTCTTCGTCCGTGTACGGCTCGCTCTTCAATTGATCCAAAACTCTTGTATGGTTCATGACTTCCAAGTAGTCCAGGTTCCCCAGGACGTCCACGTCTCCCTTGGTTTGCGCTGCTTCACGCAACACCGTCGGCAGCAAGAGTCTTCCCTGCCCATCCAGTTCAACCGTCTGCCCGTAATAGCTCGTCCGCATCAGAAACTTCCTCTTTGCCCGGTTCGTGCTTGGCATCTGAGCCAGCTTGTCTTCGATCTCCGACCAAACTTTCATCGGGTAAATCCTGGCCGTCTCACCGGTGGTGCTGGTGATGTAAAACTGATTCCCGTACTCCTTCAATTCGTCGAGATACACGGCGGGTATCTTCAACCGACCCTTCTCGTCCACCTTCGCCGGACAGTTGCCCCGCAGCTTCATGCGCCCCGCTGTCAGCCGTCCTACGGCTGCCGAAAATGATCCTGACGCCGTTTTTCCCGGTGTCAGACACCAAAATCTGGTCTAGAATGGCCAAAAATGCCCACTTTCGCCACAGATCTGGGAACCTGTCTTTTTTTGTTCTTAAAGTACCCTGCTGCCGACTACCTTGCCCTACTTCTGCCCACATCTAACCACTTTTGCCCACATCCTACGCCGCTTTTCCCGCTTGTCAAGAGGAAAAATTCGTTTTCTGGAAGTTTTTTTGAGACGAGTTGTGCAAATTATCTCTCTCAGACGGCCCCCGATTTTGACGCCACAGGCTGTGGTCTTGCGAAAGCTTGCTCGCTACATTTAGCGGTTGATATCTTTCCCTCTTCGCGCCAGGGCTTCGACCCTGATCCTGCTGTGTCGAAATCCCTATTTGAATTGAAACTGACTCATGCTAATCTATGGGGCGTCATGGAGTTTCAGAACCGCCTAGGAGCCTCGACCATGGAATGGGTAGCCCCTCAGCACGAAGAGATCAACCTCAACTGTGAAGTCAGTTCGTACGCCAACGCTGAGCTCTAATCCTTCTGGCCGCAGGAAGCGGTCAGTGGCAAACGAGCAAGAATGCGCGTAAGAGTCCTCGGCTCCGCAGCCGGGGGCGGTTTTCCCCAGTGGAATTGCGGCTGTCCAAACTGTAGCGGCCTTCGCAACGGTAGCATAAAGGCTCGTCCGCGCACCCAGGCTCAGGTCGCTGTCTCTCCCGACCCGTCACGCTGGTTTCTCCTCAACGCTTCTCCCGACCTACGCCAGCAAATCTTGGCGACCCCCGAGTTGTCGGTCATATCCTCATCCCTCGGCCCACCCATTTCCACTATTCTGCTCACCAGCGCCGACGTGGACTCGGTGTTGGGCTTGCTCCATCTTCGCGAGTTTCAGCCACTGCGCATTTATTCGACATTGTCCGTGCGTCGTGCGCTCACGGAAGAAAATAGCCTCTTCCGAATCCTAAGCCGCTCGAATCCGCCCGTCCAATGGGAGACTCTGTCACTGGATCGCATCATTCCCCTTGCCCCGCCCTCTTCACCTGGAGCAAAAGACGGCCTCTTTTGCAAAGCGGTGCCTCTTCTCGGTAGCTTTCCGGACTACGTGAGTGATTCGCTAAAACGGAATTTTCCTCCGGAAGAAGCGGTCATTGGCCTGCAACTCGTCCAGAAAGACAAGAGATTCTTCTACGCGCCGAGCGTCCCCGGCCTGGGAGAAAGCTCCCAGCACTCCGTGGATGAGAGTGATCTGGCTCTCCTCGACGGCACATTCTGGAAAGACGACGAGCTGATTCAAGCCAAGCGTAGCCGCAAAACTGCGCGCGATATGGGGCATCTTCCGCTCTGGGGCGAGCGCAGCATGCTCAGGCTGCCTTTCCGCCTCGGGAAGACCAAGCGTGTCCTCATTCACATCAACAATACGAATCCGATATTGAACGAAGAGAGCGCAGAACACCGCGCGGTGCGTGAAGCCGGATGGGAAATCGCCTATGATGGGATGGAGTTCAACCTGTGACCATCCAAACATCGCCCGAAAACCCATTGCTCTCCGAATCCGAGTTCATCGCCGGCTTTCACGCCATTGGCGAAGAGCGCTATCACCATAAACATCCGTTTCACTTGCTCATGCACGAAGGCAAGCTCACGCGCGGCCAACTCCAGGCGTGGGCGCTGAACCGCTACTATTATCAAAGCCGAATACCCATCAAAGACGCGGCCATTCTGGCCCGCAGCGAAGATTCTGACTTTCGCCTCGCCTGGCGCAAACGCATCCTCGATCATGATGGCGACGGTACCGAGCCGGGCGGCATTGAAAAGTGGCTGCGGCTTGTCGAAGCCACCGGCCTGTCCCGTGAACACGCGCTCCGCGGCGACGGCATTCTTCCCGCGACTCGTTTCGCCGTCCAAGCCTACGTTGATTTCGTATCCACCCATTCTCATCTCGAAGCGGTCGCTTCTTCCCTCACCGAATTATTCTCAAAGAAATTGATCGTCCTGCGCATGGACCGGCTTCGCGAACATTATCACTGGCTTTCCGGCGGCTTGGACTATTTCACCGGCCGCCTCACGCAAGCTCCCGAAGATGCCGATTTCGCGCTCGCCTGGGTCGTCAAACACGCGCGGACCCGCGAACAGCAGGACCTAGCTCACGCCGCCCTCCGCGCCAAGTGCGACATTCTATGGGCTCAACTCGACGCTCTCTACTTTGCGTACGTGAATCCCGGCTGGCCGCCCCCGGGCGCTTTCCAGCCAGCGAAAGAATCGTGAAGAGTCTAGGATGACCATCGAATTGACCAGCCGTCCGCGCCTCGCAGCCGGTTGCCGTCTGGGCGAGAACAATCAAGAACGCATTCTGCAAATGCCCGAACGCGCTCTGCGCCTCAACGGCCCCAGCCTCGAAATCGTCACGCGTTGCGACGGCAAGCACACCGTCCAGCAAATCGTTTCCGAGCTGCAGCAGATTTATTCCAAGGCGCAACCAAGAAAAGTGGAAGAGGACATCCTCGGCTATCTCGCTCTCTTGCAAAAGGAACGCGCGCTCGATTTCGAGGAGTAATTTTCGAGTGCGGGAGCGCAGCTCCCGCTTTTCGGTCAAGCTAGAAACCTGACCTTCATGCCACACGAACTTTCCAACCCGCTAGCCCTAATCGCCGAACTCACCCACCGCTGCCCGCTCCATTGCGTCTACTGCTCGAATCCGCTGGAGATGCAATCCCGCTCCAACGAACTCCCCACCGAGACCTGGTCTCGCGTCTTTCAGGAAGCCGCCCAATTCGGCGTTCTCCAAGCCGATTTCACCGGCGGCGAACCTCTCGCCCGTACCGACATTATCGATCTTGTTCGCGCAGCTCGCGCCGCCGGCCTGTACATCAATCTGATCACTTCCGGCTTGCCCCTCGATGAAACGAAACTCTCGGCCCTCATCGCTGCCGGACTTGACCACATCCAACTCAGCTTCCAGGGCGCGCGGGAAGAAATCTCCAATGAAATCTCCGGCACGAAGTCCCATGGGCAAAAACTCCGCGTCCTCGAATGGATCAAGCAGCATCGCGTCGCGCTGACGCTTAATTTTGTCATTCATCGCCGCAACGTCGATCAACTTGAAGAAATGGTGGCTCTCGCGGAAACTTCCAGCGCCACGCGCATCGAATTTGCCAACGTCCAGTATTACGGCTGGGCCTTTGCGAACCGGGAAAACCTTCTTCCCACGCGCGCGCAGTTGGATCGCTCCATGGCGATCATTAAACGCGAACAGGAGCGGTTGGAAGGCAGGATTCGTGTCGAATACGTCGTCCCCGATTACTACGCAAAATATCCCAAGCCCTGCATGGGCGGCTGGGGCCGCAAGCTGATGCTCATCACTCCGAGCGGCGGCGCGCTTCCCTGCCACGCTGCGCAAGTAATCCCCGGCCTATCGTTTGAGAACGTGAAAGAGCGCAGTCTGCGTGATATTTGGGAACGCTCCGCCGCATTCCAGAAATTCCGCGGGGAAGATTGGATGCAGGAGCCTTGCAAGAACTGTGACCGCCGGGATCAGGATTTCGGCGGCTGCCGCTGCCAGGCCTTGCTCCTCGCGGGCGATGCTGCTGCCACCGATCCAGTCTGCTCGCTCGCGCCGCTGCGTCCCAAAGTCGACGCCATCCTCGCGGCTGTGAACCTTGCCCCCGTTTCCGTAGGAGCAGGTGCGGGCCCGTCCCCCAACGAGTCGCTCACTCGGCCTTCCTGGCTCTACCGGCCGAATCCAGCCTAGTCCGCTGGCACGGTCTGCGTTTCTCCGAGCCGCATCACCACGCGAACGATGAAAATCAAGCTGCCCAGCAACACCAGTGATCCGCACACCGTCAGCGCGAACGGCGCCCCGATGCGCTTCGCCACGCCGCCCGCAAGCAACGCCCCGATCGGCTGCACACCCATGAACATCGTCGCGTACACCGCCATCACGCGGCTGCGCAGCTCATCCGGAACGCGGTTTTGAATCAAGGTATTCGTCGCCGCCATCTGCGACGTTGCCGCAAAACCCACCACGAACAAGACAACCGCGCATAACCAAAAGGTTTTCGCCTGGGAGAAAATAATCAGCCCGGCAGCGCAGGTCATCGACGTTGCCGCTATCCACCGGGCCAGCCCCTTGTAGTGTGCGCGCGCCGCGAATTGCAGCGCACCTAAAAATGCACCCACACCCGCAAAACTCAAAAGCAGGCCGAGCATGCGCCGGCCCCCCTTCAGGATTTCATTAGCGTAGATCGGCATGAAAACCGAGTATTGCAATCCAAACAGGCTCAGGGTGCTGAGCAGCAGCAACGCAGATCGCATTGGTAGATCGCCCATCGCAAACTGGAAGCCCTGAATAACGCTTCTCAGTGGTGATTCGTCGCTCGGCTTCCCTTCTGTCTTTGCGATTCTCATCATAAGCAGGGCAACGATGACGGCCAAGAAGCTGATCCCATTCACAAAGAAACACCAGCCTTCTCCAATCCACGCCATCGCAAACCCCGCAATCGCAGGCCCTACCACTCTCGCTCCATTGAAAATGGAGGAATTCAAGGCAATCGCGTTTGGCAGATCTTCCTTTCCAACCATCTGCACGAGAAACGCCTGCCGGATGGGCACATCGAAGGCATTCACAATGCCTACCAGAAACGCGATGCCAATCACTTCCCACTCGCGAATCAGGTTCGTCAGCGTCAGTGCCGCCAGAACGAATGCTAGAACCATGGAAACGGACTGAGTGACAATCACCCCACGGTGCCGGTTGTACCGGTCGCCTACATAGCCGCCGATCGAGGAAAGGAAGAGCATCGGCACTTGGCTTGCGAAACCGAACACACCTAGCAGCGCAGGGGAGTGCGTCAGTTCGTAGACTAGTTGGAGTTGCGCGGTCGTCTGCATCCACGTGCCGATCAGCGAAATGAGTTGTCCTGCGATGAATAGCTGGAAATTGCGGTGCTGCATCGCGCGGAAGCGCGTAGAACCGGGCCGAAAGCGCGCAGGCACAGTCGCGTTGACCGCTGTGCGGTCACTCTTCAAGTGAATTCCCCTCCATTCGTTGGATGCCAACCCTGCAAACTAGTCACGATGCCGCGAGACGCGAGGCGTTGTCAATGCAATCGAAAGGAGGAAACGATCCAGATTGTCTCTTGGAAAAGAGGCGGCGCTATTCGTTCGGCGGATCCGGCGCGCCCACGTGCAGGTGGCTCAAGTCGCGCAGCATGGCCTTATCTTCTTCGCTCATGCCCCGCGTGAAATTCGGGTCATTCAAGTGCTGGTTCCGCGCCGATTCCGGCATGTTCTGCAACACACCTAGCCGTTGCTGAATCGCCCGCTGCCGGTTCGGAGGAAGCTCCTTCCATTTCGGCGCCAGATCATTCCGAACATGATCTTTCTGTTCCGGCGTCAACCTGCCAAATATTTCCTCGCGCTTTTTGATTTCTTGTCTGTCCGCCGGAGAAAGATTTCTTTGCTTGTTATAGTTCTCGACGACCTTTCTCTGTTCCTGCGGACTCAGTTGGTTAAATTTCTTCTGTGGCGGCGGAGTGTACGCCGATGGCGGCCGGTTCGGATTGATATTTGGCGTCCCCATCAAGTCCGCCCGATTAGGATTCGAGCTCGGAGAACGATTCGCGCCGGAGTTCTGCCGCTCGTTTTGTGCTCTTCGTATTTCTTGCCGCTGTTGCCGGTTGTCTCGCTTTTGTTCTTGTCTCTGCTGTTGCCGCGGAGGCTGCTGACGTTGCGGCTGGCTCTGCTGTTTAGGCGGCTTATTGTCCTGCCGATTCTGCGCCCAGTTCGCGCGCGGTCCCTGCGCAAAAGTCGGCACAGCCAGCGCCGCACCCAGTCCCAGCGCGATCAGCCATCCCGCGAATTGGAGTTTCCGTCTCATCTCTCTTTACATCTGTTGATTCTGATTGTCGCTCGCGTCGTCGTTCTGCACCGGCTGCGGCAACTCGCTCAACGGCGCAAAATCCGAAATCACATCATAATTTTCCAGCACTTGCATGTTCTGATTGATCTTGTCGATATCCACCGCGCTCAACGAGCTATCCGCGGGACGCGAACTCAGCCACACCGTCGCCAGCAACAGCATCGACGCCGCCAGCGCCGCCCGCGGCGACGGCGCGAACCATGCCCACCAGCTTTGCCTCACAGGTTCTGCCGCCACGCGCGCCTGCAAGCGAATATCAAACGCCGCCGACGGCTCGATCACCGGCAGTTCATCCAGCAAACCGCTCACCGCGCGAAATTCGTTTACGCGCAACCGGCACGCCGCGCACGTCGCGAGATGCTTCTCCACATCCCGCCGTTCGCCTTCCTTCAGGCGCCCGTCCACGTACGGCAGAATTCGGTTTTCCATCCGCCCACAACTCATGATGTCCTTCCCTTCCTGGCACACCCTCTATTGCCTTGCTTGCTGCGCCACGAGGGGGGCTAGTTCCACTCGCAGCGCTTCGTACGCCCGAAAGAGGAGCGATTTCAGCGCGCTCTCCGAGCACTGCAAAATCTTCGAAATCTCTCCGTAATCCAGCTCCTGATACTTGTGCAGCAGCACCGCCGCTCGCTGTTTCTCCGGCAATTTGTCGATCGCGTGGCGGATCATTTTCTTCCGCGTTTGCTCGACCAAGTGCTGCTCGATGTTTGGATGCTTCTCAGCGACATCAATCGTTTTCTCTTCCCCGTCCTCGGCATCCACCGTCACCGGCGCATCCAGTGAAATCTCCATGCGCTGGTAACGATTGTCCCGCAGCGAATTCAGCGCCAAGTTTGTCGCGATCCGGAAGAGCCAGGTGGTGAACTTCGCGCTCGGCACATACTCTTCCCGCGCTCGGTACACTCTTATGAAAACTTCCTGCGCCAGGTCTTCCGCCTGTTCCCGGTTCCGAACCATCCGGTACAGAAAATTGATCAGTGGACTCCTGTAGCGATGGAGTAGAAGCGCGAACGACTGTTCATCGCCCGCCTTCACGTCCAGCATCAGTTGGACGTCCGACCTGGCCATAGCCGCCACACTGTATCAAACCCTAGTTGTCTCAGAAAGTTGCAAATGGCCGGGGCAATCGTAAGCGAAGGTAAGACGAAACTAGACGTGGAATAAGTGCTGCATTATCAACAAACTGACAACTCCCACAAACACCAGCAGCGCCATTCGCCAGTTCGGCTCTCGGTTCACTTCTGGCAGCAAATCCGTCGCCGCCACGTACAACGTTACCCCGCCCGAAAGCGGCAGCGCGTACCTCAATTGGCCCTGCAGCGAAGTCGCGAGAGCCACGCCCGCCACCGTCGCCACTCCTAATAACCCTGCCGCCAGAATTGCGTTGCGCTTCCCTTGCCCGCTCGCCAGCACCACCGAAGCCACGGTAAACCCTTCAGGCAGTTTGTGCAGAAACACCGCGAAGAACATCACCGCTCCCAGCCAAGTCGAAACCAGGAATCCAGCTGCGATTGCCACCCCGTCAAAAAACGTATGGATCGTCAGCCCCACCAGCACGCTCGTCCGCGCATGCTGATGGCTCATCTCTTCAAGGTGCGTCTCTTCGCCAAAGTGAAAATGCGGCGCGAGCGTGTGTTCAAACAAGTGCACAATAAAGTATCCGATCAACACAAACAGCAGGGCGCTTTCGCCCGACAGCCGCACTGATTCTGGAATCACCTCGACAAACGCCACTGCCAGCATGTACCCGGCGCCCAGCGCCAGAAAATATTGCAGATATTTCCGCGGCCAGTCCCTTCGAACAACGAAATACCCGCCAACCAAATTCCCCGCCGCGGCCACCAGCCCCAGCCCAGCCGCGAGTGCCGTCCGAAATGTCAGATCATGTCCCATCGCCAGTGGCACAGGCTTCAGCCTGTGCAAACCCTCAATCCAACTCGGTGTAGCCCGCAATCACAAATTGCTCCTTGTCTCTTCTTCTCTACGAAACCTCTACGTTCTCTGCGTCTCTGCGTTATCTTTTCTTCTTTCCTTCTCTTTCTTCATCCGCTGTGCCGAAACAGAATCACATCCCCTTCCTGCACTACGTACTCTTTCCCCTCCAGCCGCACCTGCGCTTTCTCTCGCGCCGCCCCCAAACTGCCCGCTGCCAGCAAATCATTCCATCGCACCACTTCCGCGCGTATGAATCCCTTCTCGATGTCGCTGTGGATCGCTCCCGCCGCCTTCACTGCCGTCGCACCTTTTCGAATTGTCCACGCCCGCACTTCCGGCTCTCCCGCCGTGAAAAACTGAATCAGCCCCATCAAGTCATACGTCGCGCGAATCAAGCGGTTCAGCCCCGGCTCCTTCAATCCGTACGACGCCAGAAGCTCCACCGCCTCTTTCTCCTCCATCTCCGAAAGTTCCGCCTCCAGACGCCCGCAAATCGCTACGACTGCCGCATTCGGCCGTTCCTGCAATGCGGTCAGCTTGTGCCGCTCCACTGCCGTGTCCAGCTTGTCCGCTTCCTCGTCTCCCAGATTCAGCACGTACAGCACCGGCCGCGCTGATAAAAACAAAAATCCCCCGATCGACTTTCTCTCCTCCGTCGTCAACTCCAATTCCCGCAACGCTTTCTCCGCCTCTAGGTGCGTCTTGCATTTCTCCAGCGCCGTTTTTTCAATTTCCAGCGCCGGATCGCGTTTCTTCTTCAAATCCTTATCCAAGCGCTCCAGCCGCCGCGCAATCTGGTCGTGGTCGGAAAGCATCAGCTCCAAATCCAGATTCGTCGCATCCCGCAGCGGATCGATGCTTCCCTCCGAATGCGGCACGGACGGATCCTCAAACACGCGAATCACGTGTGCAATCACATCCACTTCGCGCAGTTGCGCCAGCGCATCGCGCATGCGTTCCTTTTGCATCCCGCCCAAATCGACGTAGTTCACCGTGGCGTATGTGATTTTCTTCGGGTTGTACAGCTTCGCCAGCTCGACCAGTCGCGGTTCCGGCACCTTTGCCACCCCCACGTGCGTCGCCGACGCCCCGCTCTTGCCCTCGACGTGCGCCTTCGTCAATATCCGAAACAGCGTCGTCTTCCCTACCTGTGGTAGTCCAATGATTCCCGTCTGCACTCCAACCTCTTCAATACGCTAATTGTTCGCCTGCACAAACGCATCATCCTAGCACACCCGGTCTTGTGAACCGGTCGTTGTGCCGTCATGGGGCTTGTCTCGTATCCCCATTTTTTCCTCAGGGCCCGTTATAACTACGTCCCATTTTGGGAATTTGTTGTTGACAAACGCTTTTCTGCGCGTTACGGTCTGTTTCAGATATTTTCCTTAGGGTATTTACCTGTGCAATCTCTGTGGTTATTGTGACACGGTCTTTGTTTTTCAGGCGTTGAGAGGAGGTAATTCTCATGCCTGCTATAGCCCCTGCAAACAGAATTCACCCGCTCTGCTACGAACACCATTCGGAAATGACGGTTCGAGAGTTATCTTCAAGCGAAAACGGAGTGGCCTACGATTGTAAAGAACCTCACTGTTTCGTGAGCTACAGCAGGTCGGATGGTTATTTCCTAAATACGCAAAATCAATTCATTATCAAGCGATGCCCGATTCCTCCCCACCAGTACTGTGCGCATGACCGCTATCCGATGTACTTGCTGGAAGTGCAGCCGGAGCATCCCAACTTCCGTCTCTGGCGATGTCCCCACTGCAGCATGAGCCGTTTGGGTGGCCAGCTTACCTGACCTCTCTGCGCTTTCCCTGTGTGCGGCGCCTGCCCTGGCCCAGTCGGGGCGTCTCTACTTTAGACCCTCCCTGTTTTCGTTTCTGCTTCTTGTAAACACAATCGCACGTCCTTGCCTCAAACTGGAGGATTGCACAAGGGCCGAGGTTTCTAGCACATGCCGCCAACGCGTATCACCATCTTGGAGCTCTCGGCCTACGTCGGACTACTCGCCGTCGGCGCGGTAACCCTCAATGTCCTCCTGGGTCTGCTCATGGCCCTCCGCTACAGTCCTCACCGCTCCTGGCCGCATCATCGATTCAATTATTTCCGTTTCACAACTGGACCGGTTACTTCGTTCTCGCTCTATCGATCCTTCACCCGGCAATTCTGCTCCTAAACAAAAATCCGCGCTTCCTCATCTTCGACCTCGTCTATCCCGTACATTCGCCGGCCCAGCCCCTCGACAACACCATCGGCGCAATCGCTCTCTACCTGCTTGCATTTGTCGTCGCCACTTCCTACTTGCGCATCCGTCTCGGCCGCCATCTTTGGAAGTCTTTCCATTTCTCCATTTACTTTGTTGCTGCGGCGCTCTTCTGGCACAGCCTGTTCACTGATCCCGGCTTGAAAAATGCCTCTGTGGATTGGTTCGATGGCGGCAAACTCTTCGTCGAATCTTGCTTGCTCCTCATCGCCGCCATTAGCCTGCTGCGCCTGCGTCATGCCCGCAAGAAGGCCAGCCGCCTCCGCCAAGTCTCCCACCAAACCATTGCCTCAACGGAGCCATTGTAGCGGCGCGTCTTCAGACCCGCGTTTTTCGTATTTCGATTTTCGAATTTCGCATTTCCTTCTTCGACTTGCTACTCTATTCCCCCGTTTCCGGAATGGAGCCATCGTGACAGAGACACCCGCCGTCCCGGCATTTGATCTTGACAAAGCCACCAAGCACCTCGCTGAACGCGACGAGCACCTGAAGCGCCTGATCGAAGAAACCGTCCCGTTCCAACTCAAGATCGAAGCCGCACAATCTCCCTACGAAACTCTTCTCGAAGCCGTCACCCACCAATCCATTTCCGGCAAAGCCGCCGCCACCATCTTCGCCCGCGTCAAAGCTCTCAGCTCCAACGGCGGCATCCCCACTCCCCGGGAAATGCTAAAGCTCCGCAAGCCCGCGCTTCGCAAAGCGGGCCTCTCCGGCGCAAAAATCCTCGCCATGAAGGACCTCGCGCAAAAAACCATCAACGGCGTCGTTCCCACGCTCGAACAAGCCCAAAGGCTTTCCGACGAAGAACTCGTCAAGCGTCTCGTTTCCGTCCGCGGAATCGGCGCCTGGACCGTCGAAATGTTTTTGATCTTCCGCCTTGGCCGCCCTGACGTTCTCCCCATCCATGATCTCGGCGTCAAAAAAGGCTGGTCCATCACCTACGGCAAGAAGCACATGCCCAAGCCCAAGGAACTCCTCGCCTTCGGCGAACGCTGGCGCCCCTACCGCACCGTCGCCAGTTGGTACATGTGGCGCGCCTGCCAGCGCGCCGGCAACGCAGCCATGCGCAAAATCCGCCCCGCCCGTGTCCGCAAACCTCGCCAGCACGCGGAGCGTGGTCGAGCCGCGTCCAAGCGTCCTCGCCGCAAACACCTGTAGCACGAACGCCATGCGGACCCACAGCCTTCTTTTTCGTTACCATATTTTTACAAATTTCTATTGACAACAGGGTCACTACTAAGGTACATTACTCACGTGAAGTAGTTCGCCTCGCCTTCCTCCCAACCTTCTCACAGTTTGAATGCTCTCCTATAGGGCATTTATGTGTCTGCCAATCGGTTCGTGGACCGCTCGTTGTGGTGCATCTTAACGCTGGGGCAGGGTTGCACCAAATACAGTGCTAACCGTCTTTAGAATCAACACTTCTGCATATGCGTCAAAAACACAGCTCTAACTCTCTTTAGAATCAACACTTACAAAAGTGTATCAAAACAAAGGACTTTAACCACGTTTAGAATGAACACTTATGAAAAACAGGGGGAGGGGGGCCAGTTATGGTTAACTAGGGCTTGAGGTCGCGGCATTCAGTGCCCTGCGACTGTTAATTCTTTCACCATCAAATACATACCGGCTAATCCAGCCAGCAGCACGCCGCTTTCGAGTGAAACCGAAATCCGATGCAGTTTGCCGAACTCCACGAGCAAAGGACTGTCCGCAGCCGTCGCCTGAGTCGACCGCTTTGCGGTCGCGCTCTCAATCGATCCCATCTGTACTCGCAACGCCGCCATCTTCGGGCTAACGGCGTGCTGCGACACGACCGTGAGCAAAATCATCAGCACGACGCACAGCGCCGCTGGCGCCACCAGGCTGGCAAACGTCCGCGTCCGCGCCAGCCGTGCCAGCAGAATCACGATGCCGCCAACCACCCCAATCATGTGCATCCACCAAAGTCCGAACCCGACCATTGCCCCGGCCTGGTCCCGGCTCGCCAATATCTTGAACGCCCCTGGCGCCACCACCAAACTCAAAAACACATCGCTCCCCAGCCACAAACTCAGGCCAAGGAATTCAAGGGTGCGTAGAAAACTCGCCATGGGTGCACTATACAAGACCGCTCCCATTCCGGCCACCGCGCCGCCTTTTAGCTGGCAGCCGTCAGCCGGCATCAAACCATGCGTGCGCCCGCTTCTAAATAGCAAATTCAACACAAGCTTCGCACGACGACTGCACCTTCCGGACTGATAATGGGAGAATGTGGAGGAATGGTGGGCGACAAAGGACTTGAACCTTTGACCTCTCCCGTGTGAGGGGAGCGCTCTAACCAACTGAGCTAGTCGCCCATTGCGTATACCCGCGACAGCCGGTACTGCCATCTATTTGTAACAGGAAGGACCCGGGTTTTCAACCGATGCCGACTGCCACCTCTCAAGTCGTCTCCCAGCTCCAGCGCTCCATCGCGCGCGCCATCTACGGCAAGGAAGACGCCATCCAGCTCGCGCTCATCACTATGCTTGCGCGCGGCCACCTGCTCATTGAAGACGTTCCCGGAGTCGGCAAGACCACTCTCGCGCAAGCGCTCGCAAAATCGTTTCATTGCAGCTTCCAGCGCATCCAGTTCACTTCGGACCTGCTCCCCAGCGACGTTCTCGGCGTGAGTGTCTACAATCCTGAATCGCGCGAGTTTGAATTTCGCTCCGGCCCGATCTTCGCCAACGTGGTCCTCGCCGACGAAATCAACCGCACCACGCCGCGCACGCAGTCCGCGCTGCTCGAAGCCATGAACGAAGCGCAAGTCACCGTGGACGGCAAAACGCTCCCGTTGCCGCAGCCGTTTCTCGTCATCGCCACGCAGAATCCCGTTGAGCACCACGGCACTTATCCTCTGCCGGAATCGCAGCTCGACCGTTTCCTGATGCGCATCAAGATGGGCTATCCCTCGCACGAAACGGAAAAAGAAATTTTGCGCAAACGCGTCGGCGATATTCCTCTCGATTCGCTCGATCCGGTCGCGGATGTCAGCGATGTCCTCGCCATGCAGGACTCCGTGGCCCATGTCAAGGTCGACACTAGCCTGCATGACTATGCTCTCGAGATCGTTAATCGCACGCGCAAGAGCGAACAGCTTGCTCTCGGTGTCAGCCCCCGGGGCACTCTCATGCTCCAGCGCGCCGCGCAAGCCCGCGCTTTCCTTGATGGCCGCGATTATTGCCTCCCCGATGATTTCAAGCAGCTTGCCGTTTCCGTTTTCTCGCACCGCGTCGTCGCCAGTTCGCGCCACGCCTCGCTGCAGAAAAAATCGGAAACCACTGATTCTGTCCTTCGCGATATCGTGGAATCCGTTCCCGTTCCCTTGTGAGCGAGTCCGCGTAACAAGGCGGCCTTTCATCAATGCTTGAACGAACACAAAAAGCATTGTCATCCGGAGCGCAGCGACGAGCGCCCGACAAGCGGCGCGAGTCCCGAGTCTTATCGGGAGGAATCTGCTTCCTTCTATTGCCACTAAAATGAGCGCTGTAAAATCCACCATCGCGCGACTCTGGGCCAAGGCCGACCGCCCAGCCGTGCGCGCATTTTTCCTCTCCATCACTGCGCTCACGGCCGCGCTGCTTCTCGCACTGTATTCCGGCGCTGCCGCTGAACTTGGCCAACGCACGCTCGCCAGCACCACGGCGCTCGCCGCGCTCGCCATTGCCGCCTGGGTGGGCGTAACGCTCGTTCCCATCCTCGCAAAGCGCACGCCGCTCCGCTGGATTGGATACAAAATCGAGTACCGCATCACTCTCGAAGGCTGGATCTATCTCGTCGGAATCATTCTTGTCGCACTCGCAGCGTTGAACACCGGAAACAATCTTCTTTTCCTGATTCTCGCCAGCCTCATCGCCATCGTCTTGTTATCCGGCGTTCTTTCTTCCATCACTCTTTCGGGCATCGAATTGCGGCTTGTATTGCCCGAACATATTTTCGCCGGCCAGCCGGTTCGCGCCATGGTCGAGCTTGAAAATGAAAAGCTGACGCTGCCCTCGTTCTCGCTGCGCGTGGAAGCCGCCAAGACAAAACTGCCTCAAGCCAACGCTATGCTGGAGACGCCCGTTTACTTTCCTTACCTCCCAAAGCGTGACCGCGTGCAGCAAGTCATTCCCGTGACGTTTCCGCGGCGCGGCATCTACCGCCAGGAAGCTTTCCGCATCGTCACGCGTTTTCCCTTTGGCTTTCTTCGGAAGGCGCGGCAGTTGAATTTGAAAACCGAAGCGCTCGTCTATCCATCCGTCGAACCAACCGCGGAATACCTGGAAATTCTCCCTGGCTTGGAGGGAGCGCTCGAAAGCCTTACCAAGGGCCGAGGCCAGGATCTTTACGCGTTGCGCGATTACATCCCCACCGACAGCGCGCGCCACGTTCACTGGAAAGCTTCCGCGCGATCCGGTTCCCTGATGGTCCGCGAATTCACACGCGAAGACGACTGCCGCATCCTGCTGGTTCTCGATCCTCACCTGTCCCCGGAAGAATCCGAGAATCTGAAAGCCGGAGTGTCGGCCGCTAACGAGCGCTTTGAGCGCGCCGTCAACATCTGCGCCAGTTTGGCCTGGCACTTTTACGAAAATAATTCTTTGCTGCAATTCCGGAGCGCCGGCGTGCAAACTCCCCTCGCTCCCGCTGACCAAATCATATTCCCTATACTTGAGCATCTGGCGGTCGCGCAACCTCTCGCCGCCGATCCCCATCAATCGTTTATGGCCGATCTTGCAACTTCGCCCGAGCTTTTCAAGATCATCGTGACCACGCGGCCCCACGGCTCCGTCCCAGGCTCCGTCTGGAGCTCCTCCTACGTCGTCTTCCTCGACGACCAGATGGTGTAGGTGGGGCAGGCATTTCTGCCTGTCCGTTTTTTCAGCAAATATTCCCGGAAGCTTGACAGACAAGAATGTCTGTCCTACTCAACTGTGCGAGAATGTGCCAGCACTATGCTGAACGGCCGCGAACTCGCCGCATTTCGCAAGCAACTGTTGGGCTGGTTCCGTCAGTTTCAGCGTGATCTGCCTTGGCGCCGAACCACGGATCCTTATCGCATCTGGCTGTCGGAAATTATGCTGCAGCAGACCCGCGTTGCGGCCGCGATTCCCTACTACGAACGATTCGTGCAACATTTCCCGGACGTTCACGCACTTGCCGCAGCGCCGGAAGATGAAGTACTACGTCTCTGGTCCGGACTTGGCTATTACAGCCGCGCGCGCAACCTGCAAAAAGCCGCGCAACAAATCATGACGAAGGGCGGAGGACAGTTTCCAGCGCGCTTGGAGGATGCGCTCGCCTTGCCTGGTATCGGAAATTACACGGCAGCTGCGATTTTGAGCATCGCATACGGCAAAAAACTTGCTATCCTCGACGGCAACGTGGCGCGTGTTCTTGCTCGTCTCGGCGCAATTCACGGCGACATCCGCGAGCCGCGGCGTTGGCAGCAGTTGCAAAAAACGGCGGATGGTTTGCTCGACCCGAGATCGTCCGGCGATTGGAATCAAGCCATGATGGAGCTGGGGGCGACGCTGTGTACTCCGAAATCGCCGCAATGCCTTCTCTGCCCCGTGGCGCAATTTTGTGAAGGCCGCAAACAGAGGATTGCAGAATTCCTGCCAGAAAAACGGAGGAAGCGCGCCACGGTTCAAATTATTTTGGCCGCGGCGGTATTCACAGATGGGAGAGGGCAAACTTTCTTGTTGCCTCCGCCAGACAAAACAAAAGAGAAAACGTCCGTCGATCACGTCCCGACGCTGGTTTCACAAATGTGGCATTTCCCGACGGTCTCCGTGACCAGCGAACCAGGCGCGACCCTGGCCGCATTTCTCGGAAAAATCATGCCGCACGTGCAAAGCCGCAAATGGCGCCTCGTCCCGGCCGGCAAGGTCCGTCACACCGTAACGTATCGCGCCATCACCCTCTTGCCCTTCCTCATCGAAACAAGAAACCTCCCTTTCCTTCAGGGAGCGAAGCAAGTTCCATTGAATGACATTTCCAGTCTGCCGGTCTCCAACTTGACCAGGAAAGTCGCCCGTGCTGCTCTAGCAGCGGCAGTTCGCGCCGCAGTCGAACACTGAGAGTTATCCTTTCGACCAGACTCGTTCCTGCCGCGCCCTGTGGATGCTACGATTAAAAAGTCCGCCATGGCCGCTTCCATTGCAACTCCGAGCAATGCCGCTCTGCCCGCCGAGCGTTTCTTCCGTACGTCGCTGTCATTACTTATACTCACGTCGACGGTCACGCTCGTCAGCACTGGCGAGCTTGACGTCTTCACCAGTTTTGCGGCTCCGCTCATTGTGCTTTACAAGGGCTTTCGCTGGTGGCACGGGTGCCCCGCCGAACTTTCTCACCGCGCCGCAACCTTTTGCGTGATCGCCTACCTAGCGTTCTTTCCTGTAGATGCTTTGCTTCTCTCCCGTTTCTCGGTTGGAAGTTCGTCCAATCCGCCGCTCTTCGCCGCGCTACTGGCTTCGGTGCATTTTCTGGTTTTCATAAGCATCGTCCGTTTCTACAGCGTCATCACGGACCGCGACGCGTTTTTTCTCGCGATGCTATCCTTTGCCGGCATTCTCGCCTCAGCCGTTCTTACAGTCGATACCACCTTCCTGATTCTTTTTTTCATCTTTGTCCTTTTCGGTGTTTCCACGTTCGTAAGCATGGAATTGCGCCGCGGCGCTGCCGGTGCGGTCTCGCCCGCACTCCACGCGCACACGGCGCGCGATCGAAAGTTGAACCGCGCACTCAGTCTTTCCGCCCTCTGCGTGACCGCTGGATCCATCCTTCTGGGCGGCGTGCTGTTTTTCCTTTTTCCGCGCTTTAGCGCCGGATATCTGGGCAGGGCCAGCTTCAGCCCGTCGCTCATGTCCGGTTTCACGGAAGATGTCGAGCTTGGGCAGATCGGCGAGATCAAGAAGAATTCCACTGTCGTCATGCGCGTGCAGACCGGAAGGCCAATTGGATACGAGCGGCTGCGCTGGAGGGGCATCGCGCTTACGACTTTCGACGGCAGGCGGTGGAGCGCTCCGGAACGCGATCCGGAACAATTGCTGACTGGCGAAGACGGCTGGATTCACCCCGCTAGTCCGCCGCTGAAATCAGATTCCCCCAAAGCGGGAATTATTTATACCGTTTACCTTGAGCCGCTGGCCACCGACGCGATTTTCGTGCCCGGGAAAGTCATTTCACTCAAAGGTAATTTCAACGGCGAGGGTGGCGGCCCGTTTAACGCGATTCGCCGCAATTTTATTCTCCGCGATTTCACGGATACCCTGCTGAACCCCTTTCACAATTACACGGGCATCCGCTACGCGGGTCTTTCTCTTTTGCCGCCAATGAACGCTGGTAAACTGCGCGCCGCCCCGACGGAATACTCCAGCGATATCCGTTCCACGTACCTTCAGCTTCCTCCGGGGCTTGACCCACGCATCCCGGAGCTTGCCAGAGAAATCACAAGAAAGGGTACTACTCCTTTTGACAAGGCCGTGGCGATTGAAAATCACTTGCGCAGCCGCTTCGCGTACACGTTAAATCTCACCGGGAAACCGGGGGGCGATCCGCTTGCCCATTTTCTTTTCGAGACTCGCGCGGGCCATTGCGAATACTTTGCGTCAGCAATGATCATCATGTTGCGCACCCTCGGCATCCCTTCGCGCGAAGTCAACGGATTCCTGCCGGGCGAATACAACGAATTGGGCGGCGATTACATTGTCCGCGCCAGTGACGCGCATAGTTGGGTGGAGGTTTACTTCCCAGGCGTGGATTGGCAAACATTTGATCCCACGCCGGCGGCCCCGGAAACCGAAGCCAGCCTTCTCACGCGCCTGGGAAAATACGCGGACTGGATGGCGATCACCTGGAGCGAATGGGTAATCGGTTACGACTTCGGGCATCAGATGGCGCTGGCGCAAAACTTGCAGCGCGGCTCGCGGAATTGGGGCGAGTCCACGCGCGATTGGTTCGATCGCAAGCAACGCGCGGGCAAGAAATGGATGCAGTCGTGGCAACTTCGGCAGGGCGTCCTGGGCTATTTATCGCCGGTTGCGCTGGTGCTGTTCCTGGTGGCGGTGCGTTTCAATTTGCTTGCTGAGCTGATCCGCCGCGTCCGGCTGTTTTTTCAATTGCGCGGATCTAAAGGAGCCCGGAGCGATCCACAGCTTGCGTCGCGGCTCTACGCCGAGTTGCTCCGAATGCTGGCGCGGCGCGGGCTTCGGCGCGGGGAAACGCAGACACCGTTCGAATTCGCCGCGGCCGTGGATTCGCCAAACCTTGCGCCTCCCGTCCGAGAATTCACGCAGCTCTACGCTCATGCCCGCTTCGGCGGCGCACCTTGCGATACATCCCGCTTGAAGCAATTGCTCGATCAGGTCCGCGCAGCGCTGCGGGGACGCTAAAACGCGTCGCACGTTGCCAAGATACAGCACATCGGCGCTGCGCCCCCACAAATACAATGGCTAACGGCCATGTTACAATTGAGAATTGCGCAAAGGCGCAAATTCATCGCTTATGACTAAGGTCGGATTCGTCAGCCTGGGATGCCCGAAGAACCTCGTGGACAGCGAGGTGATGATGGGCATTCTTGCGCGCGAAGGCTATGAATTGACCCCCCGCGCGGACGAAGCCGAAGTGTTGGTCGTCAATACATGCAGTTTTATTGAGGCGGCGCAAAAAGAGTCCGTGGACGCCATCCTGGAAATGGCGGAACACAAGAAATTCGGCGCGGCGAAAAAACTGATTGTGGCAGGCTGCCTAGTGGAACGGTTTCGCGAACAGATTCTGGAACAAGTGCCGGAAGTGGATGCGGTCGTGGGTACCGGCGAAGTCGAACGCATCATGGAGGCAGTGGAAGGCGGCCCTCGCGTGCTGCCGGCACAGCCGCCAGCGTTTCTCTATCACGACCTGACGCCGCGCATTGTGACCACGCCGAAACACGCAGCGTACATCAAAATCGCGGAAGGCTGCGATCACCCGTGCACGTTTTGCATTATTCCACAGCTTCGAGGCGCGTTTCGCAGCCGGCGATTCGAATCGGTAGTTCGTGAGGCGGAGAACCTGGCGAAGGCTGGTGCGAAGGAAATCACGCTGATCGGGCAGGACACGACTTCTTACGGCGAAGACCTGGGGTTGCGGGACGGCCTTGCGCAACTTCTGGAAAGACTGGCACAGATTGATGATTTGCTGTGGGTGAGATTTTTGTATGCGTATCCGAATCGGGTCACACAGAAACTGCTAGATACCATTGCTGCGCATGCGCGGCTCGCCAAGTACATGGACATGCCGCTACAGCACGCCAGCCGGAACGTGCTGGCGCGGATGAAGCGCGGTTCAAACGGCGACGCGTTCCTGAAATTGCTGGAACGCATTCGAGCGACGATTCCCGGAGTTTCCCTACGCACTTCGTTTATCGTGGGTTTTCCTGGCGAAACCGAAGCCGACTTCAAGGAGCTATGCGATTTCGTGAAGGCGGCAAAACTCGATTGGACGGGAGTCTTCGAGTATTCCGACGTGGACAACGCAGGGAGCTACGCGTTGGATGAAAAAGTAGACGCGGAAACGATCAGCGAGCGCCGCAACCGTTTGATGGCGATTCAGAAAAAGATTTCACGGGAAAATCTGCGGGCGAAGTATTTGCGCGGAGAGTCAGACGCGACTAGGGCAGACGGAAAAGCGGCAGCAAGTCTGCCGCGCTCCAAACGTACTTTCACGGCGCTGGTTGAGGGTCCTTCGAAGGATAATCCGCTCGTTTGGGAAGCTCGGCTAGAAAGCATGGCTCCGGAGATCGACGGGAAGCTGTACCTCACGGACATTGAATTGGCGAACGGAGAAGTCGCGGAGGCTGGGGACGTCACCCGCGTAAAAATCACCAAGACAGATGCTTACGATTTGATTGGGCGCGTCGTGGAAATCCTGCCTCGACGTGCGGAGCGGACGGATGCGAGCGTCGCACCGATGCCGCCCGTTGCGGCGGCTGAAAAGCTTCATCGCATCGCCACCGGTGCGCCCCTCCGCGTCCTGGGGTAAACTCTAGCTGACACGTTATTCCGAGGACTTATTCAAACCGACGAATCCCTGGATTTCCGGCAAGTGCGAAGAGAGCTTCCTCGACTTCGCAAGCCGACCCGTTGCAGGAGCGAAGGGGAAGAAGAAGTCGGCCTGCTCCGCTCGGAATGACAGTGGTGGCCGGTTGTCTGAACTCGGAAACAAAAGGGTCATGAAACACAAGTGCCCGATCTGCAAAACGGAGACGGACTCGGCGGTTCATCCGGACTTCCCTTTTTGCAGCGAACGCTGCCGGGACCGCGATCTGGGCAATTGGGCCAGCGAAAAGTACGTGGTTTCCGAACCGGTCTTCGATGAGGAAGAGCTTGCCAAAGGCAAGAGAGACAGTATCGTCCTGCGGTTGGACGACGATTTGGACAGCCCGAATGACCCCAAACATTGACGCAACGGCCGCACCCGAAGCAGGTCTTAAGAAACCGCGACTGGCCCTTGCAATCGCTACCGCATTGGGAGTGGGCTACCTTCCCAAAGCGCCGGGGACTTTCGGCTCGCTCGTAGGAGTTGCGACGGCCTACCTCTCGGCTGTTTTTTTCCTGCGGCCCACATCGCTAGGCGGAATGCTTTCGCTGCACTCCAACTCTGACGCTGTACTGGTGGACAAACACTTCCTTGTTCCAGGCAGTGATATTCACAACGCCATCCTGGCCCTACCGGTGTTTTGCGCTTTGGTCCTGCTCGTCGTGCTGGGAGCGATCGGTGTTTGGAGCGCTTCGCGTGCGGCTAAGCACGCCGGAACGGAAGATCCGCAATTCGTGGTCATCGATGAAGTGGCCGGACAGCACTTGGCCCTCCTGCTCCCGCTGATTCCCATTGCGCTGCCGCACTTTGCGGCGCACTTGGACTTTTCCCTTTTCGCGATTTTCTTCGCGCTCAGCCTGGTGAATTGGAAATATCTTCTGCTCGGTTTTATACTTTTCCGGGTGTTTGACATCTGGAAGCCATGGCCGGTCCGCCGGCTGGAAAAGCTGCCCGGCGGATGGGGAATCATGGCGGATGACTGGATGGCGGGCGTCTACGCTGCAATTCTGCTGCGTGTAGCGTTACACTTTGGTTTGCTCACGTTTCACATTGGCTGGGTATGAAATTCGGGTTCGGCTCGACGGCAGAGAAGAACGGGATTCCGCACATTGAGAGAGTTGCGCCCGCCGCGGCGATTCCCGGCGGGGAGATGACGATTCTCGGGCGCGGCTTCGTTTCGCGCGTGCAGGCGCGTCCGGTGGTGCGGTTCGGCGAAGCGGAGGCCAGCGTTCCACTCGCCAGCGAAAATCGCCTGGTAGCGCGCGTTCCCGAAGGAGCGAACGGAGGAGTAGTGCGCGTGGCCACGTCCGGCCACGAAAGCCCGCCACATCCGGTACACATCGGACTGCAAATCGCGGATAACCTTCATCCCGTTGCGAATCCCGCGGTCGATGTCGATGGCAATATTTTCGTCACGTTTTCGGGCCCGCGGGGCCAGCGCGTTCCCGTTTCGCTTTACAAAATCACGGCTAATTACAGCGTGAAGCCATTCATCACGTCGCTGATGAATCCCAGCGGCCTGGCGCTCGACCGCGGGGGCAATCTCTTTGTCTCCTGCCGCAACGACGGCACCATCCATCGCATCACGCCCGATGGCCGCGCCGAGCAGTGGATCGAAGGCATGGGCATCGCTACAGGCATCGCGTTCGATCACCACGACAATCTGTACGTTGGCGACCGCAGCGGCACGGTTTTCAAGATCAGCCCAAGCCGCGAGATTTTTGTTTTTGCAACGCTGGAGCCTTCCGTCGCCGCGTACCACCTGGCGTTTCATCCCAGCGGTGATTTGTACGTATCAGCGCCGACGACTTCCAGCTTTGACCGTATCCACAAAATTACGCAGGGCGGCGAAGTGAGCGTTTTTTTTCGTGGGCTGGGGCGGCCGCAGGGGATTGCCGTAGATCGCGAAGGAAATCTTTATGTGGCGGCTTCCTATGGCGGACGGCGCGGCATCGTGCGAATTACCCCGCAGGCTCAGGCCGAAGTGGTGCTGAGCGGCTCCGGCATCGTCGGCATGGCGCTGCAGCCTTCCGGCCGCGCAATTGTGGCCACGTCTGATGCTAACCCGCCCTCAGGAGCGCTCTTTACGCTCGATTGGGATGTCTGCGGCTTGCCTTTACTCGGATAATTGAACAGATGAAAGCGGAAATCATCGCGGTTGGTTCGGAACTGCTGACTCCGGACCGCGTGGACACCAACTCGCTCTACCTGACCGAAGAACTGAACAAGCTCGGCATCGAGGTGGTGCGCAAGTCGATTGTCGGAGACAATCGCGATAACTTGAGCGCGGCCTTCAAGGAAGCGTTGGAGCGCGTCGAACTGATCATCGGGTCGGGCGGACTGGGTCCTACGGAGGATGACCTGACGCGCGAAACCGTCGCAGACCTTCTGGGCCGCAAGCTGCACCTCAATGAAGAAATTCTCCACTATATCGAAGGGCGCTTCCGGCAGCTCGGCCGGGAGATGCCCGCGGTGAATGTGCGTCAAGCGATGGTGCCGGAAGGCGCGGAGGTGCTCGAAAATCCACGCGGGTCGGCGCCCGGGTTGTGGCTCAAAGACGGGGGGCGCTTCATCGCGCTGCTCCCTGGCCCGCCTCGTGAATTGAAACCCATGTACGTGGAGCAGATTTTGCCGCGTCTGCAGCGGCTCAGCTCGAACATTCGCATGTTTCACCGCGAACTGCGCGTGGCAGGCTTGGGGGAATCTGGCGTCGAGCAGCGCATCCTGCCGATCTACACGCGCTACTCGGATGTGAACACCACGATCCTCGCCGCGCCGGGCGAGATTCAGATTCACCTGCGAATGTGGACCGACGACGCTGCGCACGCGCAAAAAACGCTGGACGAAATCGCGCAGGGGTTCGAGATCGCGCTGGCCGACCGCATCTTCTCGCAAGACGGTTCTTCGATGGAAGAAGTGGTGGCAAGCCTGCTGACGCAGCACAACTCCACGATCTCCGCCGCGGAAAGCTGCACGGGCGGATTGCTTGCGCAGAGGCTGACGAGCATTGCGGGCAGCTCCTCGTATTTTTTGGGCGGCGTCGTCAGCTACAGCAACGAGCTGAAGACGGCTTGGGCGAATGTGCCGGCGGAACTCATCCAGACGAAAGGCGCGGTCAGCAGCGAAGTGGCCATCGCGCTGGCGGAAGGCATTCGACGCCACGTAGGCAGCACGCTGGGTGTGGGCATTACCGGAATTGCCGGCCCGGGCGGCGGCAGCGAGGAAAAGCCCGTGGGCACCGTGCACATCGCGCTGTCGCATGCCGGGGGTGTCAAAGAACGCGGCGTGGTCTTCCCGGGGGATCGCGAAGCGATTCGCTGGCATGCTTCGCAACTCGCGCTCGATCTGGTGCGTATCCATTTTCTCTACAACGGCGGAGAGCCTCCATCACGCGTCGCCAAAAGGGTATGACATTCCATGCGGTTATTCGTCGCGCTGGAGATTCCCTCAGCGGTTCGAGAGAACCTAGCGAACTTGCTCCAATCCCTTCGCGCGGTCTCGCCACAAACTAAATGGGTGCGGCCCGAAAATCTGCACGTGACGCTCAAATTTATCGGTGAAGCACCGCAAGCAAAACTCGCCGGCATTTGCGGAGCGCTTGCAGAAGTGCGGTCCGAGCAACCCGTCACGCTGGAATTTCGTGGACTCGGCTTTTTTCCAAACGAAAAACATCCTCGCGTTTTCTGGGCGGGCATTGAAGCTTCGCCGAACCTGAAGACTTTGGCAGCTGATATTGACGGGGCTACAGAGAAACTCGGCGTTCCGCCTGAACAGCGACCCTTTTCGCCGCATTTGACGCTTGCGAGGTTCGAGCCTCCACGGCTGCAGGAAAAACTTCGTGCGGTGATTCAGGGAAAAGTAGCGCGCGATTTTGGTTCGTTGCGCGCCGGCAAATTTCATCTGATCGAAAGCAAGCTAAAACCGTCCGGCGCGGAGTACACTACGGTCGAAAGTTTTTCGTTCGCTGCGGCGGAGGTTTGACGGAGCATGCGAGCAATTTCGATCACGGCCATTCTGATCCCTTTCGCCGCGTATCTTCTTGGCTCGATTCCCTTTGGATTGCTGCTCGCAAAACTGTTTGGTGCCGCGGACGTACGCAAATCCGGCAGCGGCAACATCGGCGCAACCAACGTGACGCGTGTTGCGGGCCCGCTGGCGGGAATTCTCACGCTGGTGTTCGACACCTCGAAGGGTGCGGCAGCGGTGTGGCTTGCAGGCCGATTCACCGGGGAAAGTGCGATGTGGATGACGATGGCCGCCTGTGCAGTGCTGCTGGGACATTGCTTTCCAATATGGCTGAAGTTTAAAGGCGGCAAAGGCGTGGCTACCGCTCTTGGCATATTCCTGGCACTGTGCCCACTCGCAGCGGTTGCGGCTCTGCTGCTCTTTCTGCTTTGCGTGGCCTATTGGCGCTATGTTTCGCTGGGCTCGGTCGCGGCGGCTGCGGCGATGCCGCTGCTCATCTATTTTCTGTGGGTGCCGCGCCATGCGCCGCCGATCATTGTCGACGCGGGGACGCTAGCTATCGCGCTGCTCGTGATTTACAAGCATGACGGGAACCTGCAGCGCCTCGTCGAAGGAACTGAACCGCGTTTTTCTTTTGGCAAGAAGAAAGAAGCGGAATGACGAAAATCGCCATTCTGGGCGCGGGAAGCTGGGGAACGGCGCTGGCGATTGTGCTTTCGCGAAGCCGCAAGCCGCACGAAATTTCGCTTTGGGTGCGCAACGCAGGCCTTGCTGAATCGATCCGACGCGACCGTGAAAATAAAGCGTATCTGCCCGGTTTGAAATTACCGGAGAGCGTTCGCGTTCATTCTCAAATGGAAACCGCTCTTTCAGGCACGCAGATCATTCTTGGTGCGATGCCGTCGGCGCACGCGCGCGCCGTTTACGGTTCGGCGCTTCCTCACGCCGCTGGGACAACTTTTGTCAGCGCCACGAAAGGGCTTGAGCCGGGGACGCACCTGCGAATGAGCGAAGCGATCGCGCAGATCCTCTCACCAAGATTTGCGCCGCGCATTGCGGTGATTTCTGGACCGTCGTTTGCGGCAGAGGCTGCTCGCGGCGAACCCACAGCCGTCGTTCTGGCCTCGAGGGACGCCGCGCTTGCCACCGAACTGCAGGAAGAGTTTGCCGGCCCAAACTTTCGGCTCTATACCAACGACGACGTTCTGGGCGTGGAGTTGGCCGGGGCGATGAAGAATGTGATGGCCATTGCCGCCGGCGCGTGCCAGGGGCTTGGTCTTGGGTCGAACGCGCTCGCGGCCTTGATTACGCGAGGCCTCTCAGAAATGGCGCGTTTGGCCATTGCGTTTGGGGCGCGAGCGGAGACGCTCAGCGGTTTGGCCGGGCTGGGCGATTTGGTTCTCACTTGCACTGGCGCCCTTAGCCGGAATCGCTTCGTAGGAATCGAGCTGGGCAAGGGACGAACCCTGCGCGAAATCCTGGCGAATATGCGCATGGTTGCCGAAGGCGTCTACACTACCGAGCCGCTGCTGGCACTGGCCAGCGAGCATCAAATCGAAATGCCGATCACAGAGCAGGTTGACGCCATCCTGCACGCCGGGAAGTCACCGAAAGATGCGATTCGCGACATCATGGAACGGCCTTTGAAGCGGGAGTAAGCGCCGGACTCCGGGGAAAGCCCTGGTTCGCCACATTTTAGGCCTCTAGTACTAAAGTCCCAGTTGCACATGCGCGTCGTGAGACGTGAGCCGACCGCCTAAGTCCCCCCCGGTTCTTCTAGAATGAATAATCGAGATGAACCCGGCCTTCAAAGCCCGTTGGGAACGTGTGCGCGCAGGCCGCGTGCGCATCCTGTGGCTCGTTTTGGGGGCGCTCTTGCTGGTCAGCGCGCTTCCCATTGGCCTTTACCACCGCCAGGTATTGGAGCTCAGCCAGGAAAAGCTGGTGGATACTGAGCGCGTCCAGCAGACGGATCTGACCAGGTCGCTGGCGCAGGATATTCAGCAATTCGAATCCAATTTGACGCAACAGCTTCTAAGCGAGCGCCAGATTCTGGCGCTGACCGGCCTCATCGACAACGTCGAAGATCCCGCGGCAGAACCTAAAGTCACCCGCCTGCTTGAGAACTTTGTCGAGACCAATCGCAGCACGTTCATCTATCTGACGGCAGTCGGCAAATCGGGAAAGGGCACAAGCGCGTCGCAGGGAAATTTCCGGGCCGAGCAGGACCCCTTCGTGGCGAAAGCGCTGAACAGGGCCTTCGTTACCTGCCTGCAATCCCAGCAACTCCAGGTAGTGAAATTCCGAAGCGATCCTCTAGCGCTGGCGCCGGGAAACCGGCCAGGCTTTGTGGTGGCCGTGCCCTTGAAAGACGTCAACGAGAATTTCACCGGCATGCTGGCTGCAGTAGTCTCCCTGGAACCCATCTTGCACCACCTGCAGGAAGCCGGCGTGCGGGAACGCACGGTTTTTCTGGTGGACCACAACGGCCGCCTGGTGGCGCACCAGGACACGAAAAATTTTGTCCCTGGCGCCGATGTGAGCAGCAATTCTCTGGTGACGCAAGTGAAGGCGCTGCCTCAAGAACTTCGCAACACAGAAACGGTTCGTTACGCGGAAGTGATCAAGAAACACAAAGTCGAAATGATCGGGACGTATAGCACGATTCCTGAATTGAATTGGACGGTCATTGCGCAACGGCGCCTCGATCAGGCGCAAAGCGACACCGGCGTAACCGAGTTGAACCGGCAAGCGCTCGCGTTCGTCAGCGTAGTCACCCTGGCCGCGATTCTCGTGGGGTATTTTTTCGCCGTGGGAATCAGCGGGCCGATTCGGGGTTTAGCAGCCTCCACGCGCGCCATCAGCCGCGGCGAATTTCACCAGCGCTCTCCCGTCCGCGGGGCGTCGGAGATCAGCGAACTGGCGGAAAATTTCAACAAGATGGCGGGCGACATCGAAGAGTACATCGAGCGGTTGAAGGAAGCCGCCGAAGAAAACCGCGAGCTGTTTATCGGCTCGATTCGAATGCTTGCCGCGGCCATCGACGAAAAGGATCCGTACACACGCGGTCACTCCGGCCGCGTGGCGAAGTATTCGGGGCTGATCGGACAGGAACTCGGCCTCAGCACGGAAGAATTGGACAAGCTGCGTATTGCGGCGCTGTTGCACGACGTCGGGAAAATCGGCGTCGAGGACCGCGTGCTGAAAAAGCCCGGCTCGTTGACACCCGAAGAATTTGGCTTGATGAAGCAGCACACTGTGAAAGGCGCGAACATCATGCGCCCGGTTTCGCAGTTGAAGGAAATGCTGCCGGGCATCGAGTTGCACCACGAGCACATGGACGGCCGCGGTTATCCTTACGGATTGCAAGGGCAGCAGATTCCGCTGATGGCGCGAATCATCGGCGTGGCCGATACTCTCGATGCCATGACTACCAACCGTCCGTATCAAACGGCGATGGAACTGGACTACGCCATGGACCGCATTCGTGCGCTGACCGGTTCAAAATTTGATGCGATCGTAGTGACCGCTCTCGAATCCGCCGTCAATGCCGGTAAGCTCCGCCTCAGCGCCGTTGAAGTGCACGTTTAGCGAGAGGCCTGTGATGACCGCAAGCTGGATAAATTGGGCTTTTGTCGCAACCGGGACGTTCGCCCTCATCTCGGGCTTCTCGAAAGGGGACTTTTATACTGGGAGGACCCACAGTGCCGGTTCGAAGCCACTACCCAAAAGGCTAGGCAGAGCGTTTTTCATCATCATAGAGTTACTGCTTGTGTATCGTGGACTGTCTGGGTTGCATATTCTAAATTTCATTCGCTAGGTCGCACTCCCTTTCCGGCGTTCTCAAAGCCGTTCTGCTACAATTTTGTGTTGCGCATCAGTTAACGCGCTTCACTTTATGATTACTCTGTTTGGCAAACCTGAGCCAACACTCGCCGAACGCCTGAAAGCCTCCGTCAGCAAGACCAAGGCGGCGCTCTCCGAAACCGTCGATACGATTTTTCTTGGCGAGCGGAAGATCGATCCTTCGATCCTGAAGGATCTGGAGACGGCGCTGCTCGCCGCCGACCTGGGCGTGAAGCCAACGCGCGAGATTCTGGATGCGGTGCGAGAGAAAATGGACCGCAACGCGCTCGCCGATGCCGCGCAGCTCAAGCGAGAGATCAAGTCGCACATCATTCGAATTCTGAACACGCCTGTCCGGCCCGATGTGGCTGCCGGGAGCGGCATTCCCACTTCGCAGAATGGCAGCGGCACGCGCGTTATTTTCATTGTCGGCGTGAATGGCGCGGGCAAGACCACCAGCATCGGAAAGCTCGCAAACCGCCTGCGCCAGGAAGGCCGCAGCGTGGTGCTCTGCGCTGCCGACACGTTTCGCGCCGCGGCCGTCGAGCAATTGGAAATCTGGGCGCAGCGCAATGGCATCGAGGTCATCAAGCAGAAATCCGGCGCCGACCCAGCTGCGGTTGTTTATGACGCCGTCGCCGCCGCGAAAGCGCGCTCGTCCGACGTCGTCATCGTGGATACCGCGGGACGCCTCCACACCAAATCCAACCTCATGGCCGAGCTGGAAAAGATGAAGCGCACTGCCGCGAAAGTGATTCCCGGCGCGCCGCACGATGTCTTACTGGTTCTCGATGCCACTACGGGACAGAACGGTCTTGCGCAAGCGCGTGAATTCACCTCCACCGTCGGCGTCACCGGAATCATCCTCACCAAACTCGATGGAACGGCCAAGGGCGGCATCGTTGTCGCCATCTCGCGCGAGCTGAGCCTGCCGATCCGTTTCGTCGGCACCGGCGAACAGATCAACGACATGGTTCCCTTCGACGCGGAAACCTACGCTAACTCTCTTTTCGACTAAATCGTGGACGCACACGACATTCGCTTCATGCAACACGCGCTGGCGCTGGCGGGCAAAGGCACCGGCCTGGCCAGCCCGAATCCAATGGTGGGTTGCGTGATCGTGCGCGAGGGCCAGATTGTTGGCGAAGGCTTTCATCAGTACGAATGGCGCGACCACGCAGAAATCGTCGCGCTGAAGTCTGCCGGTGAGAAGGCGCGCGGCGCGACTCTTTACGTCACTCTTGAACCGTGCAATCACACTGGACGTACCGGGCCCTGCACGGAAGCGATTATCGCCGCGGGAGTTCAGCGTGTCGTCGCGGCGATGGAAGACCCGAACCCGGTCAATTCCGGCTACGGATTCGAGCGCCTGCGAGCAGCGGGCATTGAAGTTTTCACTGGCGTCTGCGAAGACGACGCGCGCCGCCTCAACGAAGCATTTGCGTGCTGGATCCGAACGAAAAAGCCATTCGTCACTCTAAAATCCGCGCTGACGCTTGACGGCCAGCTCGCACTGCCGCAATCCCAAAAGAAGGCTGGCAAAAGCCCGGGCAAACGCAGCCATGACGCCTGGATTACCTCGGAAGAATCGCGAGCCGAAGTTCACCGCATGCGCCACGCTTCGGACGCGCTCCTGACCGGCATCGGCACGATTCTCGCCGACGATCCGCTGCTAACCGATCGCAGCGGTCTCCCGCGCCGTAAGCCTCTTCTGCGCGTGGTTCTCGATTCGAAGCTGCGGCTATCACCACAATCCCGCATTGTAAAAACTTCGGATGACGATCTGCTTGTATTCACTGCCGTTGCAATGACCTCAGCGAAAGCGCGCAAGCTGCAAAACGCGGGTGTTGTAGTAATTCGAACAAAAACGAAGAACGGCCGCATCGATCTGCTTTCAGTGCTTGCAGACCTCGGCCGCCGCGAAATCTTGAGTGTGCTCTTGGAAGCCGGCCCGACGCTCAATGGCGCGGCGCTCGCCGCCGGCATGGTTCACAGACTCTTTCTCTTCTACGCGCCGAAGATCGCCGGCGACAATCGCGTCCCTTTTGCCGTTGCTTCGAAGCTGAGCCTTCCTGCGCTGCGCAACATTCGCACACAACAGTTCGGCCCGGATTTCGCCATCGAAGCAACACTGTCCGAGGTCTTCAATCGATGAAGGGAGTGACCCCGTACCCATTCTTTTACTGGTATGCGGCTCTTATTGTGCTTAGCTTTCCTCTTGTTCTTCTCTACCAAACCCTACGCCTCCCCAACTTCCTGCTGAGTGTTCCGTTCTTTGTCGCTGCTTTGTTTTTCTTTACGGTTGCACAGGTAATGCCATGTGGAAATCACTTGAAATACAGGCGTTTTCGGCGATGGAAATCTATTCCGTACTCGGACATTCGGAAATGCCGCGAAGATTGGATATTCGGTTATCTTAGGACGAGTCGCTATTTGCCACCGTGGGGTGGATTGTATTTCACTCGACAGCAGGTCGGGTTCCGATGGGATTCCGACATCATCGACAAAATTCAAAGCAAAACAGGACTTAAATAGTTTGTGTGCAAACCAAAGAGGACGAGAAATCCCGGCAAGCTTCCGCCTCACAACTACTCTCCGATGCGAAGGACAGCAGCGCCAGGAATGGCGTCATTCTTGAGGGCGTTCAAGGCGCGATTGGCTTGGGACAATGGAAAAACCTGGACGCGTGTTCGAATGGAAATCTCGGCAGCCACGCGCAGGAAGTCTTCGCCGTCCTTCCGCGTGTTGTTCGCCACGCTGCGAATCACTCGCTCCTGATACAACAAGTCGTAGCTGAACGATGGGATCGGACTCATATGAATACCGCCAAGAATGAGCGCGCCGCCTTTTTTCAGCGCCTTCAGTGCTGCCGGAACAATCTCTCCGGCCGGGGCAAAAACAATTGCCGCGTCCAGTTTCTTTGGCGGTTCATCGAACGTTCCGCCGGCCCACGCCGCGCCCAACTCCATCGCTAGTTTCTGATGACGGGCATCACGCGTAGAAGCAAACACCTCCACTCCCCAGTGCCGCGCCACCTGAATCGCAACGTGCCCCGCCGCGCCGAAGCCGTAAAAACCCAATCGCGAACCACGTTTTACGCCCGAGAGCCGCAGTGACCGGAACCCGATGATTCCCGCGCAAAGGAGCGGCGCGGCTTGTTCATCGGGAAAGCCTTCAGGAATGGCATAGGTGAAATCCTCGGGCGCGACAATAAATTCGGCGTAGCCGCCATCCACGGTGTAACCGGTGAACATCGGGTTGTCGCAGAGATTCTCCACGCCAGCGCGGCAATATTCGCAGGTTCCGTCCGTCCGATGCAGCCAGGCGATGCCAATGCGCGCTCCGGCCGCGAATCGCTGCGCACCCTCGCCTCGTTTCTCGATGACACCGACGACCTGGTGCCCGGGAATCAATGGCGATTTGCGCGGCGGCAATTGTCCTTCAATCACGTGCAAATCGGTCCGGCACACGCCGCAAGCGCGCACACGCACGAGCACTTCCCCGGCCTTCGGCTGCGGAGTAGCAACTTCCGCGTATTCCAGCGGATTCGTTTCAATCAAGGCCGGCGCGCGCAACACACATGCCTTCATGGTGAAACCTCGGCGTCATCTCAGCCCATTCGATGCGCCTAGTCTAGTGTTTTCTACCTTGCAGACGAAATACGGTACACTCGAGTTCGAAAGCCATCGGAATCACCATGTTCACCGGAATCATCGAGCACACCGGCAGGATCGAAGCGCTCGTCCTGAACGACGACGGCGGGCGTGTCACCATTCACGCGCCGTCTGTCGCGCCGTCGCTTGCAGTGTCGAACAGTATCGCTGTGAACGGATGCTGTCTGACCATCGTCGATCTCCACAACGGCCGGCTCTCCGCGGATTTATCCGGCGAAACGATTCGCAAGACTTCATTCGGTGCAAAGGGCGGCGGGCTGAAAAAGGGCGCGCACGTCAATCTCGAGCAACCGCTCACCGCAGGCAAGGAATTCGGCGGACACTTCGTCCTCGGCCACGTGGACACCATCGGCCACGTAGCGCATCTCACTGCCGAAGGAGAAAACTGGTGGTTTGGCGTGGAAGTTCCAGAAGAATTCGCGCGCTACGTCGTGCCAAAGGGCTCGATCACCATTGACGGCATCAGCCTGACCATCGCGAGCTGGCACGACAACATCGCCGAAGTCGCAGTGATTCCCTACACCTACCAGCACACCAACATCCACGACCGTAGGCCCGGCGACGCAGTCAACCTCGAAGGCGATGTGCTTGGAAAGTACGTCGAACGTTATCTCAAACAGCGCAACATCGCGGCGCCGACAGATTCGCCGCTCACTGTCGCGCGCCTGCTCGAAGAAGGCTTTTGAAAAATGCCGTTCACGGTCAGCTTTTCTTCTTGGCCGGAACGTCGCACATCGCGCGGCCCTTTTCCAGCAGCTTCAGTGAATCTATGCGCAGTGATCGGGCCTGTTCGTCCAACTCACCGCTGATTTCGACATAATCGCCAACTTGCTCTTTGGCAGCATCCTGGTTCGAAATCGTCAGCAGCCGCTTGTGTTCTGGCTCGATCAGGACGATCTTCTTGCCATTGTGGACGCACCTCTTCGCGCAATCCGGATTTGTGCTCGTGTATGTCCCGGAGGACGCGCGCTCCCCAGCGCAGCCGCCGTCCGAAAGCCACCCGCGCACCGTTGACTTGTCTCCGCCCGCGCTCAAGCTCGGGCCAAGAACGATTCCAGTAATGACTGCCGATAAAAGGAGTAACCGGGAGAGAAAGATGCACATGGGGACCTCCACAACTCAGCCCAATTTTAGCAAGTCACTGGCTGGCAAGAGAAAAAAACTTGTTCCGCAAATTCGCTGGGAGGCTCAAAGGGCCGCGCGGGCCTTCGAGCGTACGCCGCGCCAATACAGCGTCAATCCCAGAACAATCGCGGCCACTGTCCCGCCGACAAGCTTCAATTCAAATCCCAGCTTGTCCGACGAGTCTCCCGGCGGCACCAGTGAAACGAGAATGCCAAGCTGCATTCGCGGCCGGACCGGCGCGCAAACAAAGACGCCGTGCTTATCCCCGGAGGCAGAGCGGGCGTGTGGATCGTGTCCGGAACGGGCCTGGCGATCGTGCTGATTGATCGCCGCCGCAAACATATAGATGAATGGAATGAAGTAAAGAATGATGGTTGCATCCACAAGAAACTGATACGCGCCGCGCGTCGTTTCATTGATCTGGCTGATCAACAGAATCGCGCAGGACGCAATCGCTTGCACCAAGATCGAAACGTACGGCGTCTTCCAGCGCGGATGGATCTTCCCAAACGCTGCCGGCAAGTATCGGTCGATGCCAACCACGAACGGCACGCGCGCAATCCCGGCCACCGTGCTGCCTACGCCACCTGCGTTGCCGACGGTGACCACCACGGCTGCAATAATTCCCAGCGCACCGATCTTCAGCGCGATAGAACCCACGGTAATCGCGTGAAACACGCCGCTGGTGGTGGATATCTCCACCGCCGGAACCAATGCCATCACCGCGACCGTCGCCACGATGTACATCCCGGCAATCAGCACTCCCGATGCGTACACCGCTCGCGGCAGCGTTTTCTGGGGGTTGCGCACTTCCTGGCTCATCGCGGAAACAAGCTCCAGCCCGCTAAACGCAAATGCAATTTGCGACCAGAAGTTCACGGTATCCCAATTCCAGACCGGCAGCATGTTGGCGCGCGTGAAGTGCGTGGCCGGGCCATGCTTCATCCACAAAATTGCCGCGATGCTCAGCAGCGCCAGCAGCGGCAAATACGTAGACACGCCGCCCGCATTCTGCAGCCATTTGCCGATGTTCAATCCGATGATATTCAGTCCGACGGCTACCACGAGCATGCCGACCGACACGCTAAGTAGGAACATCCGGTTCTGCGAAAGCGCCGCGCCGTTTTCACCGATGATGTACGCACTCATCGCCGCACTGGCCAGCAACAACCCGGGAAAATAGAACACTGTGTAGATCCAATAGTTCCAGCCAGCCACGAAGCCGTGAAAATTTCCGAACGCTTCCTTGGCCCAAACGTACAGTCCGCCTTCTTCGGGAAATCGTGACGACAATTCATTGATCACCATTGCCGAAGGCACGAAAAACAGCAACGCCGCTAAAATCCACAAACTGATCGACGAAGTGCCGTTGTGCGCCGCGGCCGCCACCCAGCGCGGACCCAGCACCGTGGCGATGTTGAACAGCAGCACGTCCCAGAAACCCATCTCTTTTCGTAGTTGCTTGATCGGGTCGGGAGAGCCGTTTGCTGTTTGGCTCACAGAGTTACGTCCAGCGCGGGGATCAATTCGTCCTGAATGCGGAAATTTCTTATAAAGGGGTCGTCTGAATTTTCAAATTCTTCCCAAGGCCCAAAAAGCGTTACCCGGCCTTCCTGGAGAAAGACGACTACGTCCGCGAGCTTCTTGGCTAGGTGCGTGTCGTGAGTTACGACGATCGATGTCTTGTGAAACGTTTTCTTCAGCCGCAAAATCAATTCGCCCATGTGCCCCGCCATGATGGGATCCACCATGGTCGTCGGCTCATCGAACAGAATTGCCTCGGGATTCTGCGCCAGCGTGCGCCCGATGGCCACGGCGCGCTTCATTCCGGTTGAGAGTTCGCTCGGCAACTTGTCCAGAACGTCCTCAACTTCCACCATGTGCGCGATTTTCATGACGTACTCGTCGATGTCCTCGGGGCTCAGACCCGGCTGCCCATCGAGCGGGAAGGCAATGTTCTCTCCAACCGTCAGTGAGTCGAAGAGCGCGCCAGACTGAAAAACCATCGTCACTCTTCGCCGCACTTCTTCGAACTCCTCTTCTTTGAAATCGGTGACGTCTTGTCCGTCGATGAAAATCCTGCCTGAATCCGCTTTCAGGAAACCCATGATGTGTTTTAGCGAAACAGACTTGCCAACGCCGCTGCGTCCCATGATCACGCAAGTCTCCCCCCGCTTCACCGTGAAGCTGACGTGATCGAGCACCAGGCGATCGTCGAAGCTCTTACACACGTCGCGAAACTCGAAGTAATTAACCGCCGGCTCTTCGTTCACCTGCGCTCCGCTTCCAGAACTCGCCGTGCTTCCTCATAATCCGCCGCTGTATTCATGTTCCAGAACAATCGCCCTTCGTCATCAAATCGTTTCCAGTCTGCCTCGTCAAGAACTTCCGCGCGAAGCAGTGCGATCCCCTCGGTCACTTTGCGAACGCCGCGCTCGAATCCGGAGCGCAGCTTTGACGCTGCGGCCGTTTGCCAGCAAGCGCAGAGCGGTTCCGGACCGGACGCCGAGTGTGGAAGCACGACCTGCGCTTTGCTTTTTGTTGCACGTTCGCAAACAAAACCCAGCCATTCCCGCGTCAGGAACGGCATGTCGCAGCTCACGATTAAATTCCATTCGCCATTCCCAGGACTCTTCGCGGCATCTTCAAGTGCCATGATGATTCCGCCGAGCGGTCCTTCTCCAGGCCACTGGTCCTCGATTGTCTCCACCCCAAATGCAGAATACTTGCCTGGCGCCGCCACTAATTTCACTTGCTTTGTGACGCCCCGCACGAGTTCGACCATGCGTTCCAGCATAGGCGTCCCGCCAACTTCCACAAGCGCCTTGTCCCGCCCGAATCGCGTGCTCCCGCCCCCCGCCAAAATGTATCCGGCGACTTCCGCCTCGCCTTTCGCGCCTCTGACTCTCTGTTTCATTCTCTTCTCTGCTCTTTGTCTTCTCTGCGTTAAATCCTATTCCTCTTCAAGTGGCTCACGCCCTGGCCGCCGAATGCCAAGCTCGCGCAACTTCTCCTGCAAGCTCTGTCGGTGCAAACCGATCGTCGCTGCCGTTCGCGAAACATTCCATCGATGACTCGCCAGTTGTTTCGTCAGGTAGGCCACTTCAAATTTTCGCTTGGCCTCGCGAAAATCCCTTTCGCCAATGCCATTGTCCAGCTCCTCGCCGCTGTGTTTGCGCGAGATGCTCTCGCCATGCACCACTTCGCCTGGCAAATCCTCGACGCCGATTTCGTCGCCGCGGGAAAGCACCACGCTCCGCTCCAAAGCGTTCTTCAATTCGCGCACATTGCCCGGCCAATCGTATTTCTCGACCGCCGCCATCGTCTCGCGCTTCAGCCGCGCGTTGCGTCCCAGCCGCGCTCCATGTAATTGCAAGAAACCTCCTGCCAGCAGCGCAATATCTTCTTTGTGCGCCCGCAGCGGCGGCAGCTCGATAGTCACCACGCGGAGCCGGTAGAACAAATCCTCGCGAAACTTTCCCGCGCGAATCTCCTCTTGCAGATTGCGGTGCGTGGCGCTAATCACTCGCACATCCACGGGGATTGGTTGCGTCCCGCCCAACCGCTCGATGGTGCGGTTCTCGAGTACGCGCAACACTTTCGCTTGCGTCACCGGATTCATGTCCCCAATTTCATCCAGGAAAATCGTGCCGCCCGAAGCCAGCTCGAACTTTCCTTTTTTCTGCTGCGCCGCGCCCGTAAATGCGCCGCGCTCGTAGCCGAATAGTTCCGATTCGATGAGCGTTTCCGGGAGTGCAGCGCAATTCACCGCCACGTACGCTTTGCCGCTTCGCGGCGAGCGCGCATGAATCTCCTGCGCGAGCAAATCCTTTCCCGTGCCGCTCTCTCCTAAGATCAGTACCGTCGAATCTGTAGGCGCCACGCGGTCCGCCATTTCGAAAGCGCGCCGCATCTCCGCCGAGCGGCCGATCATCTGGCCAAACTGCCCTTCGGTCGTCAAACGGCGCCGCAGCGCATCGTTTTCTTTTTCCAGGGTCACCAGCTTCAGCAAATTTGCCACGCGCTGGCGAAGCTCTTCCAACTCGAAACCTTTCACCAAATAATCCGCCGCGCCAAGCTGCAGCGATTCGACCGCCGTTTTCGCAGTGTCCAGCGCCGAAACCATCAGCACCGGCACGTCGCTTCCCTGCTCGCGTATCCACCGCAAAAACGACAGTCCATCCTGCCCCGGCAGCACGACGTCCAGCAGCACCAGGTCCGGTTGTTCGCGAGGCAGCGCCTCTCGCGCTGCTTCCGCCGAGTCCGCCTCAGCGATTCGATACTTCGCCTCCAGCGCCTTTCGCAGGCCGTATCTTGCCGCGGGTTCGTCATCAACGATCAGAATCGTCTTCATGGTTTCGATTCCTTACTTCCCTTCCCCCGTTGGCAACGTCACATAAAATTTGGTTCCATTTCCATTCCGCACGGAACTCTCCCAATCTAACTTGCCGCCAAACTCGGCGACACGCCTTGCCACAATTGCCAGACCCAATCCCGTTCCTTGCGACTTGGTCGTAAAAAAAGGCTGGAGAATTTTTTCCCGCAGCCCCGCCGGAATTCCCGGGCCATCGTCTTCCACAGCCAGCGTGCAAACTCCGTCGCGCGAGGCAGCACAAATGATGACCTGCCCTCCGCGCGGAGTGGCCTCCAACGCATTCACCACCAGGTTAGACACAATGTCGTTCACCGCTTCCGCGCTGGCTGCCACCATCGCCCTTCCGCCGGAAACTTTGATTTCCATCTTTACGCCCCGGCGCTCAGCCTCGTGCGATAAGACGCCCGCCACCTCTTCAACGGCTGCCCGAGCGTCGCAACTGCCAATGGCGCTGCCTCCTCGGACCGTAGGCCGGCTAAATTGGAGCAACTGATTGAGCTTCGTCGAAAGCCGGCTGATTTCGTCCAGCACCATCTTGGTTTCGCCGCGAATCGTTTCCGGCAGCTCCGGATTCTCGAGCTGCACTTGCAAAATTGTCTTCATCGACCCCAGCGGATTCTTCAAGTTATGCGAGATGCTCGCCGCCATCTGCCCCACCAGCGCCAGCCGCTCGCGCTCCGCCAATTCCCTCTCCAGCCTCAACTTTTCTTCGATCAGCCGGCACAAATCCAGCGCCCCGGGCAGTTGCTCGCACAAAAACTCCAGCGCCGCCCGTGTGTCGCCGGAAATTATTGCTCCATGAGGTTCCACGCGGAGTACCCCTTGACTCCGATTCCCTTGAATAAGAAAAAATTCCCTTGGATCGAAAGCGAGTGCCGCCCGTGGCTCTGCAGAAATGTTTTCGTCCGGTGGCGAACTTCCCGTCGTGCACAACTGCAGCCGCACCTCGCAAAGCTCAAACTGCTCCTTCACTCGCCGTTCGATGAATTTTTCGAGCTGCGCCAGATTGCCTTGCCGCGCTTCTTCCTGAATTTCCTTCGTCAATCGCTGCACCCTGTCCATCTCGTGCTGCGCGGTCGCCTGAAGCCTTCTTCCGAAAACCCGCTGAATGGGTTCGATGAACACAACCAGGACGAACAAAAGCACCGCGGCAGTCGCCTCGGGCGGCAGCACCGGCTCAAGCCAAGTACCCACCCTGCGGACCAGGCTCAGATAAAGCAACGCCAAAAAAGTAATCGAAACCGCGTAGACGAGATTCTTCTGCCGGCCGATATTCAGAAAATTGAACCTCAGCACCATCCACATCATCACCGCGAAAGGGATCATGGCGAGGAGTGCCAGCACCGTGCTTAATTTTTCCGCCCCGGCAAGGCTCAGGACTCCCGGTGCGGCGTGTAGCAGGAGGACTAACACCCCGATTGCAAGAAAGAATCTGGCGAGCTGCTTGTGGAATGTCCGCTGAGGCGCGTCCGGGGCTTCTACCGAGAACCGTCCCTGCCACCAAAAGCAAATCAAGAACGCGACGGCCAACCACACGCCGTAGACAAATCCCAGCGCTCTGCCCGGTGCCAGCAGATCCAATCCAGAATTGTTGGCTAGCAAGGGATACACTCGCAGGCCAAAAAACACGATTGGCGCGTAAGCTGCCAGCAGGATCACGCGCTTCGCGTCTGATTTCTTCAGGAATCCCCGCGTGGCGGCGTATTCAAGATGCAAATGAATCAGAATCGGCGGCAGCGTGCATAGCCCGATGTATAGTAGCGCTCCGGCAAACGCTTGCAGCGCGAGCGGCGGAACCGCGTAGTGAATCTGCGCGTTCAGCGCGAGAAGAGACCCACCATAAAAGAAGAACAGCGCCAGACATAGAAAGAAGAACACCCGCTCAAAATTCCGTTGGCGACGGTAGCCCAGAATCACTACCATCCAAAAAAGCTGTAGCAGTGTCCCCGCTGTGTAGCCAATCAGCCGAATGTAGAGCAGTGACCCCATACGACGACTCCGTTGTGCCAAATTCTACGCCCGGCAGACTTGCAGGACAATCTCCAAGTGCCATATTTTTCTTGCACCAGCTAAACTACTCTAATTAAGCAACTTAACTCCGGCCAGAATTCCACAGGAGACCGCCCGAATAGTCTGCTAAATCCTTGACATGACAGAAGTTTCTGCTATATTAGCAGTCGGCTGCGAGGAGTGCTAATCGTCTTTTCCTTGCAGCCGCATTACAAACCGCAACATCACCTATGGAGGTTTTTCAAGATGGCAGTGAATCTTACACCGCTCCACGACCGTGTCGTCGTGAGGCGCATTGAAGAGAAAGAAAGCATCAAGGGCGGCATCATCATTCCGGACTCCGCCAAGGAAAAGCAGCAGGAAGGCGAAGTCATCGCCGTTGGCGCTGGCCGCCGCGAGAAGGGCGAGCGCGTGCCTCTGGATGTCAAGGCCGGCGATCGCGTCCTCTTCGGCAAGTACAGCGGCACGGAAATCAAAATCGAAGACGAAGAGCTGTTGATCCTAAAAGAGGACGAGATCCTCGCCAAGCTCAGCGGCGCTGCCAAAGCGGCAGGGTCCAGAAAGTAAGTCTTCACTTCCTTGTTGTCAGTTCTTAGTGATTGGGTTGGTTTCAGCCGGAGCAAGCAGAAAAGAAGGTTCGCTCCGCATCTGTAGCTCAGGCCTTCAAGTCTGAGGGTTTTTTTGCAGTAAAAGAAACATTTGGATTGAATCTCAGGAGGAATCAGAAACATGGCGAAGCAGATTGTAACAGGTGAGAATTCCCGCCAGGCGATTTTGCGCGGCGTGAATGCCCTCGCCGACGCAGTAAAGATCACCCTCGGCCCCAAGGGCCGCAACGCGGTGATCGAAAAGAAGTTCGGCGCGCCGATCATCACCAAGGACGGCGTGACCGTGGCCAAGGAAATAGAACTCCGCGATCCCCTCGAGAACATGGGCGCGCAGATGGTCCGCGAAGTCGCTTCCAAGACTTCCGACGTTGCCGGTGACGGCACGACCACCGCGACCGTGCTCGCTCAGGCCATCTTCCGCGAGGGCGTTAAGACTGTCGCCGCCGGCGCCAGCCCCACCGCTCTCAAGCGCGGCATCGAGCGCGCCGTTGAAGTGGCCGTCGAAGAAATCAAGAAGCTCCACAAGGACGTCAAGGGCGAAATGATCGCCCAGGTTGGCACCATTTCCGCCAACAATGACAAGCAGATCGGCGGCATCATCGCCGAAGCCATGAAGAAGGTCGGCAAGGATGGCGTCATCACCGTCGAGGAATCCAAGACGATGGAGACCACCCTCGAAGTAGTCGAAGGCATGCAGTTTGACCGCGGCTACCTCTCCCCGTACTTCATCACCGACCCCGAGCGCATGGAGTGCGTTGTTGAGGACGTTCGCATCCTCATCCACGAAAAGAAAATCAGCTCGATGAAGGATCTGCTCCCGTTGCTCGAGCAGACCGCCAAGATGGGCAAGCCTCTCTTGATCGTCGCTGAGGATGTCGAAGGCGAAGCGCTCGCCACCCTGGTGGTAAACAAGCTCCGCGGGACGCTACAGTGCGCTGCCGTCAAAGCTCCTGGCTTTGGCGATCGCCGCAAGGCCATGCTCGAAGACATCGCCACGCTCACCGGCGGCAAGGCCATCACCGAAGACCTCGGCATCAAGCTCGAGAACGTCAAGCTTGAGGACCTGGGTCGCGCCAAGAAGATCACCATCGACAAGGACAACACCACGATCATCGAAGGCGCCGGCAAGTCGGCGGACATCGAAGGCCGTGTGAAGCAAATCCGTTCGCAGATCGAAAACACCACCAGCGACTATGACAAGGAAAAGCTTCAGGAGCGCCTTGCCAAGTTGGTCGGCGGCGTCGCCGTCATCAAGGTCGGCGCAGCCACTGAAACCGAACTGAAGGAAAAGAAGGCCCGTGTCGAAGACGCCATGCACGCCACTCGCGCGGCTGTCGAGGAAGGTATCGTCCCCGGCGGCGGCTCGGCGCTGCTCCGTTGCCTCGCTGCGGTCGAGAAGCTCAAGCTTCACGATGACGAAGCCGTTGGCGCAGGCATCGTGCGGCGTGCTCTCGAAGAGCCTTCCCGCCAGATCGCTCTCAACGCCGGCCACGAAGGCGCCGTTGTGATCGGCAAGATCCGCGACTCCAAGGAAGAGAACTTCGGCTTCAACGCTGAAACCGGCGAGTACGGCGACATGGTGAAGATGGGCGTAATCGACCCGGCCAAGGTCACCCGCCTCGCGCTGCAGAACGCGGCGTCTATCGCGGGCTTGATGCTGACCACGGAAGCCCTCATCGCCGACATCAAGGAAGAAGATAAGAAGGCTGCCGCTGCCGGAGCCCCCGGCGCAGGCGGCATGGGCGGCATGTACTAAGTTCTCCAGCTCGCCCGTAACCTCAATCCAAAAAGGGCGGTCCTCACGGGCCGCTCTTTTTCTTTGCCTGTCCCCCATTCGCCAGCCTATATCCCGCGCTTGCCTACCCTCTCTCCCCTCTGATATCGTCCGTAAGCCTCAAGACATAGACTCTTCAGGGGAGAGTCACACCATGCCAGGACTTTTGCAGCGGTTCTTGCCGCGGGAAGAGGGCTTCTTTGACCTCTTCGCCAAACAGGCAGCGAATATTCATGTGGGGGCTGATGCCCTGCTCAAAATGCTCTCGCACTACACCGGCGTGCCGGAGCAGGTGCAGATCGTCAAGGCCATCGAGCACGAAGGCGACGAGCTTACGCACGCGCTCTTCACCAAGCTCAATCAAACCTTTATTACCCCCTTTGACCGCGAGGACATTTACGAGCTTTGCAGCCGCCTCGACGATGTGATCGACCTCATCGATGCCGCCGCCAGCCGTTTTGTGCTTTACCGCGTGGACACTGTTCGGACCGGCACTGTGGACCTCGTCAAGGTTCTCGTCTCCGCCACCGCCGAAGTGGAGGCTGCCGTCCGCGCACTCGAAACCTCGCAAGAAGCCCTCAAGCACTGCATCGAGATCAATCGCTACGAAAACGAAAGCGACCGCCTTTGCCGCACGCTTATCGCCCAGCTCTTCGACGAAGAAAAAGATCCCGTCCAGATCATCAAATGGAAAGAAATCTTCGAAGTCATTGAAACCGCCGTCGACAAGTGCGAAGACGTCGCCAACGTCATCGAAGGCGTCATCCTCAAGAGCGCCTGACCTGTGAACAGCTTCACTCTGCTCCTCGTCGTCATCGCCGTCACGCTCACTTTTGAATTTTCCAATGGCTGGCACGACGCCGCCAATTCCATCGCCACTGTCGTATCCACTCGCGTCCTTACACCGTTCCGCGCCGTCGTTTGGGCCGCTTTCTTTAATTTTGTGGCCGCCTTCTGGTTCGGCACCGCCGTTGCCAAGACCATCACCAAGGGCCTGGTTCGCCTCGAAATGGTCGACGAAAAAGTGATCCTTGCCGGCCTTCTCGGCGCGATCACCTGGAATCTGATCACTCTTGTTCTCGGCCTGCCCACCAGTTCGTCGCACGCGCTGATCGCCGGTTACGGTGGCGCCGCTGTCGCGCACGCCGGTTTCCAGGCCATTATCTTTGGCGGCTGGCTCAAGCCCGTTCTTTTCATTTTTCTTTCTCCCTTGGTCGGGATGTTGGTCGCCATCCTCGTCACCGTTCTGACCAGTTGGATCGTCCGCAAGCAGCGTCCGTTGAGAGTCGATCGCTGGTTCCGTCGGCTGCAACTCGTTTCCGCAGCTCTCTATAGCCTCGGCCACGGCACCAACGACGCTCAGAAAGGCATGGGGATCATCACCGCTGCCTTGGTGACGGGTGGCCTGCTCAAGACCTCCGAAGTTCCCTATTGGGTCATCATCTGTTGCCACTTGGCTATGGCCGGCGGCACCATGGCCGGAGGCTGGCGCATCATCAAAACCATGGGCCAGCGCATCACGAAGCTTAATCCGTTCGGTGGCTTCGCGGCGGAAACCGCTAGCGCCGTCACGCTCTTTGCCACCGCAAAATTCGGCATTCCCGTCAGCACCACGCACACCGTCACCGGAGCCATCGTCGGCGTTGGCGCTACTCGCCGCCTTTCCGCTGTCCGCTGGGGCATAACGCGCCGTATCGTCTACGCCTGGGTTCTTACCATTCCCGGAGCTGCCCTGTTCGGTGCCACCATCTTCCGCGTCGTCACGTTTTGGCTCCGCTAAAAACGAGCTCCGCGCGACGGCCCCCTTTCGCGACTCTTCATTCCTGCTCCCTCGAATTTCATTTTTCTCTCTTCTCTCCGGCCTCTGTGCTCTCTAGCTCTGTGACCTCTGTGTTAAATCTTTTTCCTTCCCTCCTGCATCGCAAATTGCGCGAAAATGTCCAGGCCGCCGGGTGGAACGCTCGGCGCTGCCGCTCGCAAGACTGAAATGGAGGTAGGGAGAAAATGGTCGACTTTGAGATAACTCGCAGGGACTTCAACAAGGGCCTCGCAGGAGCCGCCCTGAGCATAGCCGCCTCCGCTGGGCCACTCGCCCGCGGCGTCCTGGGCGCCAACGACCGCATCGGCGTGGGCTTGATCGGCGCTGGTGGAATGGGTCAATTCGACCTAAGGGACTTCCTCCGCTCGGGCCAGGTCGACGCCGTCGCCATCGCCGATCCCTTCCAGCCCAACCTGGACCGCACCCTCGAGCTGACCGACGGCAAGGCCAAGGGCTTCAAGGATTTTCGCTCCATCCTCGACAACAAGGACATCCAGGCGGTAATCATCGCCACTCCTGACCATTGGCACGCCATCCCCATGATCATGGCTTGCGAAGCCGGCAAGGATGTTTATGTTGAAAAGCCCCTCTCACATGCGCTGGCTGAGGGCCGCAAAATGGTCCAGGCAGCGGCAAAACATAATCGCGTCGTGCAGGTAGGCACGCAGCAGCGCTCCGGAGAACATTTTCAAAAAGCTGTCGAGCTTGTGCGCACCGGAAAAATCGGCAAGGTCACACTCGCCGAGACGTGGATTCACAGCAACAGCTCGCCGGAAGGCATGGGTAATCCTCCTGACGGCGATGCGCCCCCGTGGCTGGACTGGGACCTTTGGCTTGGACCTGCCCCTTATCATGCCTACAACCGCAATCGCTGCATCGGAAGCTTCCGCTCTTTTTGGGACTATTCCGGGGGAACACTCACCGATTGGGGTGTGCATCTGCTGGACATCGTCCACTGGGCGATGGACGTTGATGCGCCAAAAGAAGTCAGCGCCTTCGGTGGAAAATATGTCATGCAGGACAACGGCGAAATTCCGGACACACTCGAAGTAGTCTTCGAATATCCGGCATCGCCGGTAAGCGGCAAGGAATTTATCGTGACCTGGAGCAATCGCCACGCCAACTCGCGTGGGCCGGACGGTCACGGATACGGCATCCAGTTTTACGGCACCGAAGGTACGTTATTCATCGACCGCGAAGGCTACACCGTGTGGCCGGAACGCAAGCCCGTCGGTGGCGAGAGCGTCACGGCGTTCGCCACCATCCGCAGCGAAGGCTCCGCGCAGCACTACCCACACGTGCTCAACTTCCTCGAATGCATGCGTTCGCGCAAAAAGCCCAACTCCGACGTTGAGACCACACACCGCTCCACAAGCGCGCCCCACGTGGCCAACATCGCTTTCAAATTAGGGCGCAAACTGCGCTGGAACCGCGACGACGAGCAGTTCCTAAACGATCCCGAAGCCAACAAACTGCTCACCAAGCAGTACCGCAAACCCTGGAGTGTGACTTAGCCCGCGCGCCCATAGGCGACAGGCACGCAATCGCAACTGCGGTGCCGTCCAGATTCTCTTACTTCAGGCCGAACTGGAAGTAAATGCTTGTCCCGTCATTCAGATCGATCCGGTAGTAGTAGGTCTGGTTCGCCACATTCTGAGGCGAGGTCTTTGTGCTCATATTGAAGATCCACTGCTGAGCGGTCGAATCGAAGCGCCACGCCAAGTCGTTCGTTGAGTTGGTTGCTGTCTCATCAACGGCCATTATGGTTCCCGAGTTGATCCGGTACAGAAAGAAGTTCTTGATCACCCCTGCAGTTCCGATGGATACACCATTGACGTCGCAGACGCGGAACTTGGCCGGTACGGTGCTGCCCTGTTTCCAAACGCTCGATCCGTCGCTGTTGATAGGCTGCAGGATTTGGTGACCTGCATCGCCATTACAAATCCCCCCGCTCACGTACAGGACGTTGATCTGCACTGTCTTCGGGGCAGAGTTGTAATTCGCAGTTGCCGCGGCAGTAACGCTCAGGGTCTGAGTGCCAGCCCCAAGTACTGTGTTTGTTCCCGGGGTGTAGGTCAAAGCACCGGCCGGGCTGCCGCCGGAAACGCCTGTCACAGTTGCATTCAATTGCGCGCCGCCTAGCGGGGCGCCGAAGCTCATGCTCACCGGCACGTTCCATGTGATCGTCTGACTGGCCTTAGTTACGTTGATGGTGGTGGAACCACTGCTGCCCGTGTGGTTCGTATCACCTGCATAGGTGTAGCTGGCCGTGCAGGGTGTTTCCTGCACGTTCACGGGAGCCCCGCTGCAGGCACCGCTGTATACCGGTGCAGGTGTCAGACTGAGACCGCCTGCACCCGTCACCAGCACGGTCGCAGGATGCGCCAGGCCGTTATAGACAAACGTGCCGCCACCCGAGACTGCCGTGTTGCTGGGGGCCTGGTTGATTGTGAGGTTCTTGGTGTCGGTGCTGCCGGTGTGGTTAGCGTCGCCGGTGAACGAGGCGTTCGCCGTGGCTGTCCCGGCGTTGAGGTTGTTCGCGTAGTTTACCGTCAGAGACTGGTTTAGGCTACCCGCGCCCGTTGCTACCGCTGTGCAGGGTGTTTGCGCCGAACCGTTGTAGATCACGCTGGCCGGGCAGGTCACCGTTGTGGTCGAGGAGGCTTGGCCAATCGTGAAGGTCTTCGAATCAGTGCCGCCGATGTGGTTAGCATCGCCGGTGAAGGAGGCATTTGCCGTGGCTGTCCCAGCGCTGGTGTTGCTGGTATAGGTTGGCGTTAGAGACTGGCTCAGTCCGCCCGCACCTGTTACCGTCGCCGTGCAGGGCGTCTGCGGTGAACCGTTGTAGGCGAACGGTCCTGCACTGCACGCCACCGTTGTGGTCGAGGAGGCTTGGCTGATGGTGAAGCTTCCCGAACTGCTGCTCCCGGTGTGATTCGTGTCGCCTGCGTAGTTGGCGCTGGCTCCCGCCGTCCCCGCGTTAGTGTTGTTGCTGTAGGACACCGTCAGAGCTCCGCTCATTGCATCACTGGTTGTGTACGTGGCCGTGCAAGGTGTCTGCGTCGCACCCGTGTAGGTTTGCGGCGTCGCTGGGCAAGTCACCACCGTGCTCGACGTCGCTTGGCCGATCGCAAAGCTCTGAGGAACATCGGTTGCGGCACTGTAAGTCGCATCGCCGCTTTGGCGCCCAGTGACGGTGCAATTCCCGACGGCGTCTAGAGACACCGTACTCCCGACGACGGAGCAATTGCCCATTGCGGTGAAGCTTACCGGCAAACCTGATGAAGCCGAGGCGCTGACGTTAAATGCCGCGTCTCCATACTTTTTGTCGGCAAGCGCTGCAAAAGTGATGGATTGGCTCAAGGTCGAAACAGTGACCGTGAAGCTCCCGCTCGACGCATTCCCGGACTGATCCACGGCAGTGCAATTGACCGTCGTTGTGCCAATGGAGAAGGTACTTCCGGAAGGCGGGGTACACGCCGCTGGAAGCGTGCCGGACACCGTGTCATTAGCTGATGCGGTGAAGGTCACCACCGCACCGGAAGCGCTGCTGGCGTGCACCGTGATGCTTCCCGGCACCGTGAGGACTGGCAGCGTGGTGTCCATGACCGTAATCTGGACAGTCGCTTGGGCGGTATTCCCGTGACCGTCATCCACAACTAGGGCAACCATGTTGATCCCCAAGGGCATAACGACTGTCGGTTTAATTCCCGTGGCGGTGCCGAAAGGCCCGGACCAAGTGTAGGTAAGAGCGTCTCCGTTAGGGTCAGACGAGCCGGAGCCATCTAGCGGGACATTGGCGCCTGCGGCTGATGTAGCTTCGTAGGTCTGGTTCGGCCCTGCATTGGCGATAGGCGGCTGATTGGATGGTGCGCTTACACCGGTGACCTTGCGGATGCGCTGGTTGCTCAGATCGGAGATGTAGAGATCGCCGGCCGCGCTGACGGAAATGCCCCAAGGATTTGCCAGCATCGCGCTTGTTGCAGGGCCTCCATCGCCGCTAAAGCCGTAGCTAGAAACGGTGCCAGCGACCGTATTAATGTTTCCAGAGGAATCGACCTTCCGAATGGCGCTAGTGCATTCGTCGCTGATAAAAACATCCCCGGCGGAATCCGAGGCAAGGCCCACGGCGCAGCTCAGGCCCGCACCCGTGGCTGGGATGCCATTGCTGGAGTAGTCCGAACCGCCACCAGCTATGGTGGTGATTACGCCTGTAGTTGCGTCCACACGGCGAACGCGCTGGTTGCCCTCATCGGCGATGAAGAGATTGTTCGAGCGGTCCACCGTAATACCGTAGGGGTAAGAAAGGTTGGCTCTGGTTGCCACACCACCATCACCCGAGAAGCCATAAGTCCCGTTGCCGGCAACCGTCGAGATGAGGCCTGTAACGTGGTCCACCTTGCGAGTGCGATAGTTACACAAATCGGCGATATACAAGTTGTTCGAATTATCGAACGCTATCCCATAGGGACAGGAAAGATAGGATGATGTGGCGGCAATCCCGTCGCCGTTGTAGCCGCTATTAAAAGCCACCCCGGCAACCGTGAAAATCAAACCGGATGTTCGATCAATCTTCCGCACCACGTTGTTACACGCGTCCGCAAGATACACGTTCTGAGCCGAATCGAGAGCGACAGCGACGGAGCAGCCGACATTAGCGGCAGTAGCCACGGTTCCATCGGCGCTATAACCATAGTTGCCCGTCCCGGCGTAATTCGAGATGAGCCCGGAGGTCGCATCCACGCGGCGGATGAGATAATTTGCTTCGTCGGCGATGAACAGGCTCCCGCCCGAATCCATCACGGAACTGTAGGGGTAGTAAAGCTGGGCTCCCGTTGCTGGAATACCGCTCGCCGTCGAGCTGAACGTCCCGTTGCCGGCAACTGTACTGATACTTCCCGTGGAAGCATCCACGCGGCGCACCCGAAGATTATTAATGTCCGCGATGTAAACATTTCCCGTTCCATCGACAGCAATACCCCAAGGTTGCGAAAATGAAGCGTTTGCAGCCGGCCCGCCATCCCCGGAAAAGCCATACGTTCCGTTTCCGGCGAATGTGGTAATCGTGCCGCTGGAATCCACTTTTCTGATCCTATAGTGGCTTACATCGCTGATGTATATGTTGCCCGTGGAATCAGTCGCCAAGGCTCTAGGCTCGCACAATCCCGCGCTGGTTGCCGCCCCGCCGTCACCTAGAGGAAGGGAGCAATAGTTAGAATCGCCGAGGCCGCCCGCGACTGTAGTCACGTTCTGGGTCCTAGCGTCGATACGGCGCACGCGATGATAGTAGGTATAGTAACCATAGCTATAGTTATAAAAAGAATAAAGGTCCGTAAAATATAGATTTCCCGCACCGTCCAAAGTGAGTCCGTAAACGTACCCCAGATTCGTACTGGTAGCGGCGACTCCATCCGTTCCAAGGCCAAAGGAACCGTTTCCCGCAATCGCTGTGATGGTTCCGCTCCCCGCATCCACTCTCCGAATCCGGTAGTTGCCAAAATCTGCGATGAAGAGATTGCCTCCAGCATCCACGGCGATGCTATAAGGGCTTGCCAGCGACGCGCTGGTAGCAGGGCTACCCTCAGGGGAGGAGCCATAAGAGCCGTTTCCGGCGACCGTGGTGATGATTCCAGTCGACGCGTCTACCTTTCGTACTCGATTGTTGCATGTGTCTGCCAGGTAGAGATTCCCATGTAAATCGAGAGCCAAGCCATAGACGCACGAGATCTGGGCTGCCGTAGCGGGACCGCCGTCTCCGGAAAAGCCAGATAATCCTGTGCCCCCGAACCGTGTCAGCGTCCCTGACGTGTCGACTTTGAAGACGGCATAGTTTGGAGAATTTGTCGCAAAATAGAAATTCCCTGCCGGATCAGTAGCAACGGGATACACGTAGCCGATGCCAGCGTCTATGGCTGGGATATTGTTCGGGCCCGTGCCACCACCGGCGACGGTGGTGATGACCCCGTTCTGCGCCAAAGCGGAGGAACTTGCGAGGGCAAAGAGCAGGGAACAGCAAGCAAAACGAAGTGCGCGCGTCATGGCTACTGGACCTCCTGCATACCGGGCTGCAGAGTCAGTTCGACTTTGCGGCGCTGAGAGGCAGCAGCGGAGTCCGTATACGCGATGAAAAGATCAGGCGCACGGCCGCGCTGCCACTGGTCGTATTCGGTCTGGGAGACGGTGACCTGCCCGGAGAGTTTGACGCTGCTGGTTGCGGCAATGGCGACGGAACTAAACGTCGCGTGGGCCTGGTTCGGCTGCTCCTGGCACTGCAGGGTCACAATCGCGCCGGCGACGTCTGCGCCGCTGTAGTTGTAGATGCGCGTGGAAAAATTGAGCGTGACTTGGCCGTTAGACGACGAGGCGGCGCCAAGCGCAAACGGTCCTGCAAAGTCCCGCCCTTGCGAGGCAAACGCCGTCCCGGCCACAACGAGAACCAAGATTGACGCGAAAGCTGAAATACTTACTGGGCTGGACTTCATCTTTCCTCCGCACGTATACTGCTGCGCCCTTGGGCGCGAAAAATCATTTCGGTCCAAACAGCTTCGTTTGCTACCGCGCTGCTATACGCAGCGCTGCTCAGCAGAAGGCATGAGCGCTCGAATCCCGCCAGCGCTCACAAACGCTCCTCACAAAAGTGATGCCCTATTCGTCTGCTTTCTTCTTTGTCGTTGAACGGGAAAATGAGTATGGAAAGAAAACAAAATATTACAGAAGGATTTTTCAAGTATCCTCGCAAGTAATGCTGGGCTTACTGCAAGGGGACGAAAACACCCGCCCTCAAGCGGATTGGTAGTTCAGAGAACTACACCGAAAGCTGAACTGTACAGAGAAAACCCGTCTAGGGCACACCGAACTGCGCGCTACTCTAGGTGTCGGACCAAGTGTTGTCAAGATAAAAATGATGATATAAAAATAATTCTCTAGCTCAGACTGCATTTTATTCGAGTCGCTGAGCAAGAGTTAGCCCGAATTGTGTGGTTTGCAGTTCGTTTCCCGGATGCACCTTCGGGACCTGCAGCCCCAAATCCGTCAACGCAAGAGCCTTGGCATCGCTGATCATCCGCCGCCGCTCAACTCTTCGAGCCATTTTTCCAGAACGGTCTGCTGACTGGCAGGGACGCTCGTGAACATGACACCCATTCCCATATTGGGAAACAGAAACACGACTTTTCCACGTGCTGTAAATGTCGTATCTGCGCGTGAGATTCTGACCACAATCTCTGTCCCCTCTGGAGAAGGATTGATCATGTCCAGAAAACATCCCCCGGCGCTCAAGTCGCTGGTCTTGGCGCTCAGCTTTGCTTCGCTTGCGATTTCGGTTACCTCAGCATCTGCGATGATGGGATAGCGTGGAGCACGACGCCGCTCGGAGTCCATTCCTCACCGCCCTCTCTAGTCATCAAAAACACGGATAGTCTTTGAAACAAGAATCTTAGCCCAAGCCAGCACGTCGGGGGATTCCTCAACATTCTCTGTCTCCTCACCCGAATCCCAAATTCTGACTTTCGAGGCTTACGCGCGTAAACTTGGAAATGCGTCTTTTGTATCCCAGCCCTCTAAGCCAGGATATTGCAATGTCTTACTGTCCCGGTCGGATGATATCTCAATAATAACTTAAGATGTATCGTTACGTGCTATACTTCCGCGTGTTCGCTGATATCCAGTCCGACCTATCTCTTGATTCCTTCCTTGGCCTAAACTATATTCCCTGTCTCCGATTCCCTAACTCCCATGAAATCATATCGTTTACAGACCCCTACCCCTTAAAGTCTGTCCTATCATATCGTTACAAAAACAGAGGGTCGCGTTTCGCGCCAACGTTCAGACGTTCACACTCGCCGGCGGATTTCGACTTATCCTCTTTTTTTTCAGGCTCTTCCGCACTCTTTTGCACTTCCCAAAAACTCAACTCTTTTGTTTTCAATCAGTTCTGCACTCTTTCTCAAAAATCACCCGGGTGGGGGAGGAGCCGCTCTTCAATCTCAAAGATCAAGAGGCGCGGAGCACCAGTCGATGCATCCCAGCCGTCGCCAGTGTTATCATTCGGAAGAAACCTAGAACTAACAACTTATGACTGAAAACTGTTCCACTTTCGCGACCGTCGAAGAAGCCGTCGAGGAAATTCGTCAGGGCCGCATGGTCGTCCTCGTCGACGATGAGGACCGCGAAAACGAAGGCGACCTCGCCATGGCCGCCGAAAAAATCACGCCCGACGCGATCAACTTCATGGCTAAGTACGGCCGCGGCCTGATCTGCATGCCGCTCACCGAAGAGCGCTGCGACGAGCTGCACCTCCCGCTCATGTCGCCCATCAACACTTCCGTGCATGGCACCGCGTTCTGCGAAGCCATCGACGCGCGCCTCGGTGTTACTACCGGCATCAGCGCTTCGGACCGCGCTATCACTATCCTTGCGGCCATCGATCCGAAGACGAGGCCGCAGGATCTCGCGCGCCCTGGCCACGTTTTTCCTCTTCGCGCGCGCAATGGTGGCGTCCTCGTCCGCGCCGGCCAGACGGAAGCGTCCGTGGACCTCGCGCGCATCGCCGGGCTCAGCCCTGCCGGAGTCATCTGCGAAATCATGAATGAAGACGGCACCATGTCCCGCGTGCCGCAGCTCATCGAATTTTGCAAGGAGCACAACCTGAAGATGCTCACGGTGGCGGACCTCATTCGCTACCGCATGCAGCACGAACGCTACGTCCGCCGCGTGGCCGAAGCGGTCTTGCCCACGCGCTTCGGCGAATTTCGTATGATCGCGTATGCAAGCGATGTCGATCATGACCAGCACATCGCTCTGGTGCGCGGCGAACTCGAAGTCGCGGAACCGGCGCTGGTGCGCGTCCATTCGCACTGCCTCACCGGGGATGTCTTCGGTTCTACCGCTTGTGATTGCAGCGAACTGGTTTCGCGCTCGCTGGCCGCCATCGCCAAGGAAAACCGTGGCGTTTTTCTATACTTGCACCACACTGGCCGCGGTTTCTCCGTGGATGCCGCCGAAGAGCCGGGAACGCTCCCGCAAATCCATTTTCACAAGCGCGGCCAGCTCGATCGCGAACCCGCTCGCCAGCGCATGGTGCAGCACGAAAGTGGCATCGGCGCGCAAATCCTGATTGATCTCGGCCTCAAGGACATTCGCGTCCTCACCAATCACCCGAAGAAAGTTGTCGCCCTAGAAGGCTACGGCATTCGCATCGCGGACCAGGTTCCCCTCCGCATCGAGCAACCCAAGCCCACGCATCAAGTACTCTGATGAACATCTCTCCCAGTCTTCGTTTCTGTGGTGCAGAGGCGGCGTTTGCCCCACCCGTCACACCAAGCAGCGTGAAAACAATCTCCGTCCGCGCGTCAACCATTGCCCACCCGTCATTTCGAGCGCAGCGAGAAATCTCTCTTATGGTTTGTCCGGCGGCTTTTCTGCCGGAAGAGTGGCCTTCGCTGGGAGCGCGCCGCTCTTTGCCGGAGCCGGCTTCCCGACAGTCAAATACTTGCGCATTTTTTCGAGGCGCTTCGGACCGAGGCCGCGAATGGCCAGCAAATCGTCCACGCTCTTGAAGGCGCCGTACGATTTGCGCATTTGCAAAATCTTTTCCGCCGTTGCGGGCCCGATCCCTGGAACTTGCTGCAATTCTTCGGACGTCGCGGTGTTGATGTTTACCGGTTTCGCCGGTGGCTTTTTCTTCGCAATGCCGGGCGTTAGGGAAACACAGAGGCCAATAATGAGAGTAAGGAAAAGTCGGACCGTTAGTGGCCGCGTCGCCATTGCAGTAGAAGTATGAGCCCAACACCTACGAAAATAAACGACCAAAGTCCAATGGCCACGCGAATCTCAATTCTTTCTTTTCCGGATGATTCCTTTCTCCAGCCGGTCTTTTGGAACCACCGCACTTGGCGGTCGAGCAATCGCCAGCCGCCAAAACTGAGCAACGCCAATACAAGCAGGATGGTTCCGAGAATACTTTCCCACGCCCCAAAAATGTATAAACCACACCAGACAATCCCAAAGAAAGCCGCGGCCAGCGCCGCGAAAAGGCGGTATTCCTCGCCATTAAAGAACATCCAATACCGAAGGCGCCCGTTCTCCGGCTTGATTTCATCTTCGAAAGTATCTGCTCTCTCCGTGTCCTCTTCGTTCAATGGCTTACTCCAGTCGCTTACCCTGGGCGTCGTAAACTTCGAGTTCGCCAAAGAGCGCGGCTTGCGAGCCGATCTGCGCGCGGTCGCCGACAACGACGATTTGCATGTTCGCGGAGTCCAGATATTTGCGCGCCGTGGCGAGCACGTCTTGAGGAGTAAGGCCGCGAACTCTCTGGCGATACGTTTCGAGATAATCGTCCGGCAATTCATTCAGCGCCACGACGGAGAGTTGCGAAAGCAAACCGTTCTGCGTCGCCAGGCCTATCGAAAAAACGCCGCTCAAATAATTTTGCGCGTCGGCGAGTTCCGCTTCTGGCACCGGCAAAGACCGCAGTTTGTCCATCTCGTAGAAAATTTCCGTCAGTGATGCCGCCACAACTTCATTGCGAACGGCCGCCGACACCGAAAAGTAGCCGTGCTGCCGCAGCGCATTCACACCGCTGCGCGGGCTGTAGGTATAACCCTTGTCCTCGCGAATATTCATGACCAGCCTTGAATTAAATGCTCCACCGTACAAGCTATTTGTCAGGCCCAGCTTCACCCAGTCTGGATGTTTTCGCGAGATTGCGTGGCAGCCCGCAAGAATCTGCGTTTGGACGGCGCCGGGAACGTACACCAGGTGGACGCGGCGGCCGCGCGGATTCGCGGGAGCCGCGGCCGCAGGCACTTCCGGTTTTTTCCCGGTCCACTTGCGAAAAACGTTTTCGGCGGTCTTTAACATTTCACTCGAATCAAAATCGCCGACGAGCAGCAACAAGGCATTTTCGGGGGTGTAGAATTCGCGGTAGACCGCCTGCAAATCTTCTCGCTTGTACGCCGCCACTTGCGCTTCGCTCGGCGCAACCTGGGCGTACGGGTGTGCGCCGAATAAAACTTTGCGCAACCGTTCGCTTGCCAGGAAATCCGGCTCGGTGCGCTGCATTTTTACTTCTTCGAGTTTCTGCCGCCGTTCGCGTTCGAATTCGGCCTGCGGGAACGAGGCTTCCCGCGCCAGTTCATTCACCAATCCGAGAAGCGGCTCCGCAAATTCCGAAAGGCCGGAGAACGAAATTTCGCTGGTGTCCGCTCCAGCACTCGAAGAAAGGTCCGCCCCCGTGCGGCGCAAATCTTCCTCGATCTGGCGGCTCAGACGCCTTGCTGTTCCCGTACGTGCCACGATGGCGGTCATTTCGGCGAGTCCCGGAGCGCGATGCACCACGGCGGCGTTTCCGGAACGGAAGAACAGTTCGCCGTGAAACTTGGGAATCGAGTGCGCTTCAGCGAGAATGACTTCAAGACCATTCGAAAGCCGCGCTCTGGTCCGCTTCGGCCAGGTCACCGGACGTTCGGGGGCGAGAGCGGGAACGCCGACCGCGACTTCGACAGCACGGGTAGCCATTACGCGGCCTCCTTCTTGTCTGAGGGGGCGCTCGTTTTGACAGGCGTGCGAAAGACGATGGCACGTTTTTCGTTTCGCAGATATCTCTTCGCAACAGTGAGAATCTCTTCGCGCGTCACGGCAAGGAATCCGTCCAGGATGGTGTTCACCAATTGCGGATCGTGGTCGAACAGCGTGAAGCAGGCGAGAAGATGCATCAATCCATATTTCGGCATGTACCCACCGCGGCCACCCTCGAGCGTCGCGTAATAATCCGAGCGCCATTTCACTTTCAATTGTTCCAGTTCGTCCGCGCTGACGCCGTTTTGCTGAACTTCACGGATTACAGCCTCAAAGGCTTCCAGCGCAGCCTGGCTCGAATATTCGGGCTTGTGAATAATCCGAGTGGTCATTTGCGAAGGCCCGTTGTAACCGAAGAGATCGTCGATTCCGCCTCCGGCTTCGACGGCAATCTGTTTCTCCTGCACCAACTCGCGATGAATTCTTCCCGCGCGTCCGCCATGCAAGGCCTGATCGAGCAAGGCCATCGCGCACCAATCGGCAGTGCGTCTTTTTGGCAGCGTGTATCCGACGGCAATCGCAGGCAGCGTCCCGAATTTTTCCTCC